>Ga0265294_10000667_pt1 | contig 46122 bp, 48 predicted proteins | sample MunlanPumphouse3_FD_192504 | JGI IMG/M metagenome (GOLD analysis project Ga0265294, IMG submission 192504) | Groundwater microbial communities from a municipal landfill in Southern Ontario, Canada - Pumphouse #3 | ecosystem: Environmental > Aquatic > Deep subsurface > Groundwater | place...
TGTCGGCCTTCGTGGAAACGGATATCTCCAGACCGAGCGGATCCAGAATCAGCTGCATCTCCGATTCGGTTTTTTCGGTGACCACACAGATAGAAGGACCTACCGAACTCATGGCGACGAACTCAAGGCCCGCCTGCCTGAGAGCGTTCATATGCTGATATATTATGAATGTGTGGTGCTGGACCTCGGCACGTTTCGAGCCGCGGAACTCGATCTCCCACATGATATCCCCCATCTTTTTTAAATCTCCTTTTTCGATGGCCGGGATCATGTCCATCATGATCATGTATGCTTTGAGTTCACGGTCCCGGTAGTCAAGGGTCCGTGCACGGTTCATGAGAAGGGAGAACTCCTCAAGACCGGCGTTGTCATCTTCGGAGTGGATGTTGGGCGTTATGATAAAGACGTTTTTGTCTTCAGCGAAGGCGTGCTGATATACATGGGTCAGCTGATCGCCCATGACGTTCATGCCGCCGTAGATCGAGGTGGCGGCACCGACACCGGTCTCGAATCCGAACGCGATCATGCCTGGTTCATTGGTCTCTTCAACATAGTTGTGACCGATGAGCCGGCGGATCCCGTCATACGTGAGCGGGCGGCCGACTGCTTCGTTCATGGCAGAGATGACTGCTGTCGCAGTCGTACAGGTGGAACCGAGCCCGACATGTTCTTTGCCGTGATCCTCGGTCCTGATCAGAAATCCTCCAGCGTATCCGGTGACCGCTTTGAATGCGGCAACCAGATGTTCGATCAGAAGGATACGGGGGGAGTCGATGACGATTTTTTCAGGAGTGCAGGACACCGTCGCATTACTGTAGAGCTGCAGCGCAAATCCTAGTCCGCCGCCGCCAGGCATTCCCGGAGAGAAACGGTTCATATCCAATACGGTCAGGTGGACGCGGGCCGGAACTGTGGCTTTGAATGATTCTTTTTGCGGGACAGGGGGTTGTACAACAGGGATTTCTCTGTAAAGATGTTCACCGGGATGAAAGGAGGTGAAATCATACTCGACAAGATCGAGATCGCCGCCTCTGATTTTCAGAATGGCCATAGGTGTTCGTCGTTAGATGAAGCGGGAGATATTATAATGGTTTTCATATACGGAACGCAGCTGATAACGGGTGAATGAGCAGACACATGCAATATAGCATCATATGGTTTATTGAAAATGAGGTGGGTTCAAAATAAATGTGGAAAGGCTCGAAATAACTGCAAAATAGCAGCAGAAGATCAATTTATTTATACACCCCCCAGGAAAGAACGACCAGGGATGCGGAAAATACCAGGACATACCTATTTTGAGAGAGAAGTTTCTGCAACGGTTTTTGTGATTTATACGCCGCATCAGGAAGAGGTTGACCAACTACTTCCAGAATCAGACCCATACAAACACCTTGCTGCCGCTTTTTTCAAAACATATTTTGATAAAGACGGCAACGTCAGGATGGATACAGATATGTGCCAAAGCCCAAACACCGCACCCAAACATCAGAAAAAACGCAAGGAAGATACAGGATGCGGAGATCTTACTCAGGCAGATGAACGACACCAAAAATACCGATCCGAAAAATCAAATCAGCAGACGGAGACACAAAAAATCTGAGGGCAGAAGACAGGCTCCAAAAAATTTTCAGGATGCAGAAAAATATCGCCTTCATATCTTCGCTGTAATGCCTTTTTGAAACATCGGCAGTATGATTGATCGTCCAGACGATCACGACCCGGCAAAAGCCCGTTATTTTCTTCTGAACGAAGAAGAGCATGGAAGGACCGCAGAATGGCCCGTGGACGGCACATATTTTTCACAAAAATGTAAAAACCCCAAATAAGGCTTTATTTTAAAATCAAACCCACATAATGGCGAATTTCGCCAGCAAAAATACCTCAATTTATTGCGCATAATAGGTATTATGCGCAATCATTATCTGCACAGAGAGCCAAGAGATACACATACCAGCATGGCACCCCCAAAACGAACCTTCAGCATCTGGATACCGAGATATCTCAGCAGCCTTCAGACAAAGAACTATGCGGAGAATACGATCCAGGCATACGGCCGGACACTCAGGCTGTTTGCACGTTACGCGACATATCTGAAGGAAAATGAAGGAGTGCCGCCTGCATCCTGCAAAGAACTGGACGATATGAGCATGGGGGCAGAGATAGAAACGAATTCATACGAGATCGGGGATTTTTTAACCCTGATCCGAAACGAACGGCAACTCAGCCCGGCAAGTCTCCGCCAGTACGACTCGGCGCTCAGTTCATTTTACCAGTACCTTATCAGTCAGGACATTACCGAATCAAACCCGATGACGAAAGTAGACCGGCCAAAGCTCAAGGATCGGGAACTCAAATACCTCCGACACCCGGAAGTGATGGTATTTATCAGTTCACTGACAAATCCCCGGGACGCTCTGCTCATTCGGACTATCTATGCTACAGGGATGCGTATCTCCGAGATCTGCGGGATCTGCGCCGAAAATATAGATTTTGAGGAAGAGACAATCCGCGTCAGAGGAAAAGGAGGAAAGATCAGGATCGTGTTCTGCGATGCAGACACCCTGCGTCAGATCCGGGAGCATCTGAACGGAAAAAAGACCGGTCCCGTCTTCGAAGGGAGAAACGGACGCAGTATTTCCCCCAGAACGGTACAGCACATCTTCAGCCTCTATGCGCCGAAAGGGATCACGCCGCATAAGATCCGACACAGTTATGCAAGTGAACTCTACAAACGCTCGCATAATCTGCGGGTTGTTCAGGAAAATCTCGGACACAACTCCATCCAGACGACCGAGATATACATCCACACCGACCTCGATGAACGCAGAAACGCATACCGCAGCTACTTCCCGCTCGCAAACGGGGAATAAACACCGCTTTTTTTAACAGGACATACGCAGTCATTTAATCACGTGAGCCCGCTTCCACCCCGGATCGAACACACACAAACCCAGTATTTCCACTTGAACATACCTCGCACACCCCAGTAATAAACCATATGATGCTATACGTAAACCAGGGCATTATTTTGTGCCGGCAAACCCTAAAATACACATAACGCCCCTATATTCTGATTACAGCGATGGAGAAAGAAGAACCCCTTATAGAAGACACTGCCGCGATGCAAAACGGCCTCTTTGAAGAACCTGACCGCAGTGAAGAGATCAGCAAATATCAGAAATTCAAAAAAGTCGACGGGGCAACCTACAGAAAAGTCAACATCTTCTTACGAAAACGGACCTATATAACCGCACGTGAATGGGCGATCGCACGCCTGTGTTCCGACTTCAAAACACCCTACGGCGCCGAGATGACATTCATCGGCGAGAACCTCCCAAAACTCTGCCCCTTCATGGAAGAGCCCTACAGCCCGCAGGCGGTCAATCAGGCGCGAACCGCATTCAAACGCAAGGTCAGAAAATCCGGGGCGACCTTTTTCTACGGAGCCATGTGCGGATTTTTCACGCTGGATGAACTGGATGACATACTTTTTGAATCAAGCGAGGTCGCCAGATTCCTGCTTGAAATCGAAGGGACCTCATTAGAGATCGACGACGAGATCGACATCGAAGACAAGATCAGCGAGATCATGCGAAAACTCGGTGAATCCGCAAATGTCATGCTCAACAGCAGACGAAACGGTGCTGAAAACGAAGAGGAAGAAGGAGATGAGGAAGAGGATGAGGAAGATGAAACACAGTGATCCTCACAACGATCAGATTTTTTCTCAATCCTTATTATCAGCGACCGCCCATATTCTTAGATAGACGGTTTGTACATATGGCACTTGAAAAACGTGAAAAGAAATATTTCGGCACAAACGGTGTTCGCGGCGTGACCGGCGTCGATATGACCCCGGTTTTTGCCCTGAAGGTCGCCGAAGCATTTGGGACCATGCTTGGCGAAGGCAAAAAAATCGGTATCGGCCGCGACACCAGGACCTCAGGACCCGCGCTTGCATCCGCGGTCCGTGCAGGACTTATGGCATGCGGGTGCAGCGTCGTCGACTTCGATATCATTCCAACACCCGGTCTGCAGTACCTTGTTCTGCACCACGATCTCGACGGCGGGGTCATGATCACCGCATCACACAACCCCCCCGAGTATAACGGCATCAAGATCATCGAAGCTGACGGGACCGAGATGGGCGACGAGCGGACCCTCCAACTCGAAGAACTGATGATCCAAAACACCCCGGCCGTTTCACAGTGGAACAGAGTTGGCGGATCCACGGAAGAGCCGCAGGCGCGTAAACTATATGTCGATGCAATCGTTGCACAGTTCCCAAAAGACTGCGGGAAAGGCGTGACTGTTGTAGTAGACCCGGGAAACGGGCCTGCGGCAGCGACCACGCCTGAGATCCTGCGAAGACTCGGATGCTGCGTCCACACAATCAATGCCGAGTTCAACGGCCTCTTTCCCGGCAGACTGCCGGAACCAAGTCCGGAAGGACTCGCAAATCTCTCGGCCATGGTCCGTGCAACCGGGGCGGCATTCGGCGTCGCCCATGACGGAGATGCCGATCGTGCGATCTTCGTGGACGAAAACGGCACATTCATGGATGGAAACATCACATTTGCGCTGCTCGCCTCCTACTTCTGCGAGAAGAACCCAGGAAGCGTGATCGTAACACCGGTCAGCACATCCGGTATCGTGGAAGCGGTCGGCGCAGCATACAACTGCACGACGACATACACAGTAGTCGGCAGCATCTATGTGGCGCGAACCATGCGCGAGATGATTGCGCGGGGTGAAAAGGTGATCATCGGCGGCGAAGGGAATGGCGGGATCATTTATCCAAAGCACCAGTTCTGCAGAGACGGCGGGATGAGCGCCGCGACCATGCTCGGATTTGTCGCAGGAAAGACCCGGCCTCTTTCAAAACTCATCGAAGAGCTCCCGGCATTCACGATGTATCAGGAGAAACGAAAAACCACCCAGGCAAAAGAGATCGTCGCTCACATGAGGACATGCTTTGCTGACTGCCCTATCGATGACCGTGACGGGATCAGGATCATCAAAGGCGGCGCATGGGCGCTTATCCGGCCGTCGGGAACCGAGCCGCTTGTGAGAGTCTTCACCGAATCACTGGATCCTGCTGAAGCAAAATGCCTGCTGGATCATATACTGACAGAGATAAAACCTTATCTCGCATAACCTTTTTTCAGGCCGTCAAAAAAATATCAGAGTTTTCGAATCACAACGATGACGGCAGATGTCGCAAGAACTGCAAGAAGAATGGAGATCAGCAGAGCAGTGTCTTGCGGGAAAGCTGCTGCCGGCAGTACTGTTATCGTGATGTTTGCATTGGTATCTTCCACATATCTGCCGGCGGCATCATACCCGCGAACGGTATAGACGGTTGTTCCGACCGGCATCTCTGCCGTTTGCTCTGCAGTGAACACATGGCCGAACTCATAGTTCGTCTGCGCCGCAGGATAGAGCGACCCGTCGGGATTTACGAACACCCGGGTCAACAGGCCGTCAAACGTATACTCAACACCGCCTGCGGTGTAGATGAACCGCATGATCTGATCGTCAACGGTGTATCTGTACGGGGTCCCTGCATCCGAAAGATCCGTTTGGATCGGACGTGTCAGACCGTACAATGCGAGATATTCGCCGCGGCTCACCGTAACCTCATACGGCGTCACATCGATCGTCTTCGTCAGGTTCGGCAGAAGCGAGACGGTGTTTTCGGGAATAGGCTCCGATGAACGGTCTGCGCGTGTATAGATCACCCGGAAATCATTCGCGGACGTATCCGGATATTTGGTGAGCACACCGGAACATGTCTTCACCTCTCCGGTGGCCCTGTCGACCCATGTGTAGGAGATCTCGCCGGTATCATAATACGTATAGGTCGTTTTTTCACTGTCTTCCAGACCGGCAAGAAGGATCTGAGCAAGTTCCACCTGCAGGGTCGTGCTCGAACTGCCGATATTGTACATGATCAGCGTGTTTTCTGCAGAAACCGGTGTATCAAGGATCGTCCCGCCGAGGCGGTTTACGACCTCGATGCCGTTGTTCGGCTGCCAAAGTGCCGGTATCTGGTATCCGGCAGAACCGTCAGGTATCTGGAAATAGCCAGGGAACCAGTCGATGTAGGAACGCAGACCATTCTGCCGTGCATAACTGACCACATTATCCCGGTTTTCCCCGGGGCGAAACATCCCCAGAGAAGCATGGGTGAGACCAAACGAAACCGTACGTTCGATGGAATCCACCCGATTGCCGCCGCCGTCAATAAACCGGATCATGTTTCCATCTGCATCCAAAACATCCACAACGATCCTGTATACACCTGCGGTAAGATCTCTGGAATAAGGAGTCAGCTCACCGTTTTCATCAGCTTCGAAATACATCCCTGAGTCGGCACTGGTCACGCCTCCCTGAACATAGGCGAGATAATATCCCCATTTTTTACTTACAAGGACCTTATTTGCACCGTTTGCATGCCCATAGGGTTCGGTGATCCCTTCCGCTGCCAGAATCCCGCCCCACTGCTGTTTTTCCGGGATCCTACTCATATCAACAGAGGAGGCAGAGGTCTCGCCGGTAGAATCTACATGGCTTTGCAGTGTGCGGATAAGTCCGCCGGCAGAGTCATACACCCGCACCCTGACGTCAGCAGGCTCTCCGGTGTTGACAAACGTTCCATACACATAAAAATCCCTCATCTCAGCAAACACGGTCTCGTGTGCAGACGGCTGAAGGATATCGAGCGACACATCAGCGCCGGCAGGAACGATACAGAAAGCACCGGCAAGGAGTAAAATCAGCATTATATACGCAGATCTCAAAGTAATACACCACACAAAGAATATGGATACATATGCCGGATAGATAATATATCTGTCGTTGACTTTCCAAAGATTTCAACCAATCCTTTATATTCTGGTCAGGTGCATCTATTTATATGGATATTTTTGCAACAGTAATTATGATCATAATCGCGGTCGTGATCTGCGCGATACTGTTTTTCTTCCTGAGAAACGGACTCAAACTCCTGATCAACGCCGTATGCGGAGTGATAATTCTCTTTATCGTTTCATGGCTGAATCTTGCCCCGATCGGCGACCTATCTGTGGCGCAGGTCATCGTATGTGCGGTCGGAGGGATCCTTGGAGCGGCCCTTTTGATAATTCTCTCCTTCTTCGGTATCATTATCTGAACACAATCTTATTTTTCGATAATGGAAACGGCAAAATTTATGCGTTTGCCTGTCATCTCGATCGTGTAATTTCCCTGACGGTAGAAGGTGATGATGTCTTTCATGCCGGTATCATACTGCCCGGCAAATCCCTGGGCAGTCACCAGGCTGCCTGATTCGTCATAGACCCTGATCTCAAACCTTGCATCAGGATCCGGGTAGGTCACATAAACCGTCTTGTAGGTCGTATCGATGAGGATGCCTTTTTCGATGGTCTGTTTGTCGACAAGTACTTTTTTGACCGTGACATCAGGAACGAAGTACTCAAGGACCAAAACGGTCACCGGATAGATATTAACTGCTTTAAGAGTCGTGTGCCCGTTAACCGAGTAGTACGGATATGTTATATTTTTCGAGTAGAGAAGTGTGGCATTTCCAAGCACTGTTTCGGTGAAAAACGGCTGGATGCTATGCAATGGATCGGATGCATCGTATACTTTGCCGCAGGATTCACAGGGGATACTGGGTTTGACCGTGGAAGTCGGAACAGGCGCCGTGGGAGAGGGGGTGATGATCATAACTCCCGGCGGCGGATAATCATCAGAAAAGAGGCCGGAGACACTGGTCATTATCAGCAGAAGACTGACCAGCGTCAGGAGGACGGCGGTCATGAGAAAAAGTACCGATGGCGTAAAGAAGCCTTCTTTTCTGCTCCTTCTCTTTCTTGGAAGCGAACTTCTGGGAACCGGGCGGCTCCCGTTTGTACTGCTCAGATCACTTCCGTCCTGCTGCATAGATGATACTAGATTGATTTTTATTCATTTAATAATATATGTCCAGCATTAGCTGACGGTGTGAAAAAAAGAGTCGGTTACTTTACCGGAGAGTGCAGAGTAAACAGACCAGACTCGTCATACTTGATCAGTTTGGCGGTTTTGGTGATCCTGCCGCGGGATTTGAGAAGAACAAACGGCATGCGGTACGGGCGCATATGATCATTATCCGGAAACTCCCGGAACATGCAGGCGACTCCGTCGGCAAATACCTCGGAAAAACCATACTTGCTCGAAAAGACATTCGTCTGGTCTGAGTTAACATGCAATATCGTGGTCGCTCCAGTGGAACGAAGCGACAAATACACCAGATTCAGATCGGTCGATCGAAATCCTGTCGAGGTGACCAGGGTCTCTTCCAGAACAGAAAACGGATTCACCACAACACGGCTTATACCGAGTTCCTTTATCATGACAGCCACATTGTTTCCATGACGGGACGAGAAGGTCAAAAAAATCTCCGGAGGCAACTGTATTATATACAGGTCCTTGTTGATCCGGTCGCTCATATCCGGGTAGATCGAGAGGAAGTTGGCTGTCAGCTGTTCGACCGGGTTGAACAGGCTGATGTACATCACTTTTTCGCCTTGAAGGAGTCCTTCATGCAGGAACTGAAGAGAGAACATCGTTCTGCCGGTACCGGTCTCGCCGATGAGAACAAAAACCGAGTCCTTGATGAAGCCGCCGCCGATCATCTCATCCAGACCTGGGATGCCGGACGGGATCATGACGCGTGACTGAGGATCATTCTCCATACTTATGCCACCCTCCTGAGGTTGGATATCTCAAATCCGGTTTCCGGCGATATGGAAACATTGTAGGTGGCAATATCTCTCGACGAAAGCAGAGGTAGCACACCGATAAATTTTTCGATGTACATCTGCCGCTGTCTTGACATCGACTCCCGGCTCTTCTGCCAAACCAGATGAATGATCGCATCAAAGGCATTCCCAAGAGATATCTCCCGGCTCTCGGGAAGAATGTCGGAGGTAAGCAGGATCACGAAGGTGATCTTTCGCTTTTTTGCCGCACGGGAGAGACCGTACATCAGGAAAACCAGATTCTGCCACTTTTCATAATCGTTGAAGTAGGGCAGATACGGAGTGAGAGAGTCAACAAACACCACACTGTTTTCCTTGGTTGTCTCGACCATCCCTGTCAGATAGGCAAGGCCGCCGTAATCATCATACGGCGGCAGATCCATGAGATGTTCAGGAATCGTTTTGGTTGAATACCAGGAAAGCGGAACGATGGTCCTGGCAAAATAGACATCGCCCACATCCATATGGATCACGGATTTATCCAGGATCTCCCCTTCAAAATCGATGGTGTTCAAAAAACTGAACTGCTGTTTCATCATTTCGACGAACTGCGTCCGGGAAGTCTTGGGCGTAATATAGTAGATCATATCAGGCCTTGTGGCGCCGCTGGTCGCCGGAAGATCACCCTTGATTTCCCGGCAGTAATTCACCAGAGAGGTGAAGAGGAACGCGCGTCCCCCTGCACCGGGCTCTGCGAGCAGTAATATCGTTGAGCCAATCGGGACGCCGCCGCCAAGTATTTTATCGACCGAGGGGATGTACGTGGGGACACGCACCATTGAATGATCGTCTGACATGTATATGATTGATACTATCTGCACGAATAGGGATATAATTATCCTCTATCTATCCGATGACCTGCATATTTTCGATCCGCATTTTAGGAACGATCGCCCCGTCGAAGGTCTTTGTTTCCGCCGAGATGCTGACACCGCCTCGAAGGATGTCAAAGATGTTGCCTGAGATCATCGCTTTTTTGACCGGGCGGGTGAATCTTCCAGACTCGGCAAAAAATGCATTTGCCACTTCTACGGAGAACTCGCCTGTGAGGGAGTTCGCGGTATGCGCTCCGATGACTTCACGGACATACAGACAGGGCTTGTCCATGACATCAGCTTTCGGCGCGTCGATTTTCAGACAGTGCGGGTGGATGAACGTGGCTCCGTTTCCGGCACGGTGGGCGTGGCCGGTCGAGAGGGTGTTTGCCTGGGAGGCGGTCTTGACATCATACAGGAATGCAGAGAGCACACCGTTTTGCACGATGGAAAGATCATGCGTCACCGTCCCCTCGGAGTCGAATCTCTTCCAGGCAAAACCCGCAGGATCCATAGGGAAGTCACAGATCGAGACGGAAGGATGGACCACTTCTTCTCCGAGTTTGCCGGCAAACACCGATTTTTTGGAGAGGACGTTTTTGCCGTTCACGGCCTCGGTGAACAGATCCAGAATAAGGGAATCCACGACATGTTCAGAGAATACGACGGCATATTTTTTCGTCTCAACGTCGACACCGTTTCTTGAGGATTTGGCCCAATACGCAGTATCCTCGCCGATCTTTTCGGGGTTGATACGGTCGAGGAACGGGCTTGAATCATACTCATACCCGGTCGAGGTGTCGCAGATCGCGTCCATGCCAAGCGAGATGCCCGACATTTTGCGCATGTAATACACCCCGCCGGAGTTGGCGATCGTCGCGCTGCCGTTCGAAAGGGAGACTCCGCCGGTGACTATCCGCGCCTCGGGATGGATCGCCGCCCCGGCATTCATCCGATCAAGATACTCGGCTGCAAGGTCCGGGCTCACGGTGACGGCCGGATCGAACGGGTCGCTTCCTTTCGGCAGTGCGGTTTTTTCGGGGAAACCGGTCCAACCGGGAACCTGCTCGGAAAGTCCGGCGGACGAGACGGCCGCATCGACGCAGTCCTTCCATCTTGCGATGTCCGAGGTGCCCGAGATCCCGATATGCTTATCCTTAACTACCCGTACAAAGAGTGAGCGGCCTGCATGTTCAAATACAGATGACACGGCCATCTCACGCTGTTCAAGGGAGATGTCGGTGTAGTCAAGCATAAACACCTCCGCCTCATCGGCTAACTTCTCGCCGTACGAGAGGATCTTATCGATATCGGGTTCAGACATTGCCGCTACCCCCAACTAATGCATCGGTCAGATACACATAAGGAGCTCCGTCCGAGACAGGGACAGACTGCCCTTTTCCGCACATGCCTGAAGACATTTTGCGTTCTTTGCCGCAGAGCGCGATGTTATGCAGGACGGAAAGGATGTCCCCTGAAAGGGAGACGTCACGGATCATTTTTCCGGTCTCGCCGTTCTCGATCAGGTATCCGTACTTTGCATTGAACTGGAAGGCCCCGCGGCCCGGATCGACCTGGCCGCCGCGGGATCCGATAAGGAGGACACCTTTTCTGCACTCGGCGACGATCTCATCATACGAGGAGTCGCCTTCCTGAATATAGGTGTTGCTCATGCGGACCAGCGGCTGCATACCAGGTTCGGCTCTGGCATGGCCGGCGTCTCCTGTGTCGAGGCCAACGGCCGCCAGCGTTTCTCTTGAATGCATATATTTGTTCATAACTCCGTTTTTGATCAGCTCGGTCGGACCGCAGGCGACACCCTCCGCATCGAACGGCTCGTAGCCGTATCCATGCATGGACGGGTCGTCGATGATCGTGACAACTGATGACCCGACTTTTTCACCCAGTTTTTCAGCAAGAACTGAGACACCGTCTCTGACAGCATCCCCTTCGCTTGCATGACCGACCGCTTCGTGAGCAAATACGCCGCCGATCGCAGGATCGAGAACTGCCGGCATACGTCCGCCTGCGACGGCCGAGGCATCCAGAAGCTCAACTGCGCGCTTTGCACATTTTTCACCGAAAGGAATATACTTTGCAAGCGGCAGCGGGCCGACAACTGCCTCCTGTTCATAGTTCATCTGCATATCGGCTCCGCGGCTCGCAACCGAGGTAACCGTAAACAGAGTGCGGCAGACCGAGGATGCTGCTTCATAGCCGTTTGAATCCTCGAATATGACATCCTGATACTGCTCGGAGTAACGTGCGGATGTGCTGCATATCTCAGGGATATTTGCCGAACTTTCGAGAAGGAGGAGCTCACGCGCCTTTTCTTCAAGCGGTGTTTCCGCCTGTTCTTTTGCAGAACAGGACCATGAGCGCGGGGTTCCAAAAGGAACGTCGGCGATTTCCGCGTGAACACCGGCAAGCCTCGATGAAGCTGCAGCTTTTTCGAGACATGCAGCTTTTGTTTTTTTATCATCCATGTCGATGGAGGAGGCGCAGTAGTATCCCCAGCCGTGTTCACCTAAGACCCGAAAGAGAGCTTTGCCGTAAAAGGAGGTGCCGGCATTCTCGATCACCCGATTCTCCGTCTGGATGGAGGTGACGGTCCCCCTGACGTACCGGATGTCATAATATCGTATTTTTTCCATGGTTGTACTGGATAGTATTTGATCCTGAAGAATAACATATCTTCTGTTTTTTCGAGGACCAATAGATGAAAAAAGAAAAAATGGATCAGGAGCTGACAACGTCCGCGTCAAAGACATCATCATCTTCTTTGAGGATCGGGACAGCCTTATCAAAAACGATCGTCTCGTCTTCAGGGGGTTTCATCTCAAATGTGATGAGCCCGACGATGGCATTTCTGGTGGCATACGGATCGGCGATCGGGCCAAACCGTATCACTTTGGTCCCGCCTGCAGAGATGATGATCGTATGTTTTTTTACCTGGATCGCATCGATCTTGTCAAAACGCACCTCTTTGTAGGAGCCGAGGCCTGCCATCAGGCAGAGTCTCCGCGGTGTGAGATACAGACGCGGGCGGTTGAGATCCACAAGACCGGAGATGAGAATGATCAGCGCGACCGCGCCGGACACAGCCGAGACAAGGATCCGCGTCAGAAGATCAGGAGAGATGAGCCAGGCTGGAAGGATGAGCGGCAGGAGCGGAATAAACGCAGCGATCGGCGCAGTGAGCCAAATCATGATCGCTATTACTGCAAGGAGGATAAAGAGGATGATGTAAGGAAGCAGATACGAACCCTTACGGCGGTCTTCCCATACAATGCCTTCGTTGAACAGATATTTTGTCATAGCATCACGTAAACGAAATAAAATACGACGCGGGGCTAGATATATCTTAGGATAGCGCGAACAGCCGGGTTCCGCATTCTGAAAGCCTGAAAAGCATGCAGACAGTGCAAAAGGATTCTGCAAAAATAAAAAATGAGATGGAGGGTCAGATTTATGCTTCGGCTTTTTCAGCAGGCATCGGCATTTTCGGAATGTCCATATGCTTGCCGATCTGGAGAAGTTTCTGTTCAAACGCCACTTTGTCCTCGGGAACGAGGGCATATCTGAGGACTTCTTCGATCCTGGTCACCGGGATGATGGTGACCATATCAGTGTACCGCTCTTCGATGAGGACATCGGCGAGGTTCGACTGAGGGATGATGATCGTTCTGATACCTGCCTTGGCGGCAGCCTCGATCTTGTAGGTGACACCGCCGATCGGCAGAACATCTCCGCGAACCGAGAGGGAACCGGTCATCGCCACATCCTGACGGACAGGGATGTCTTCAAGAGCACTAATTACGGCCGTTGCGACGGTAACGGATGCCGAGTCTCCCTCAACACCATTGTAGGTTCCGATGAACTGGACATGGATATCCACTTTGCGGATATCGGTCCCGGAGAACTTCTTGATCAGAGCGCTCACGTTTTTGATGGATTCCTGAGCGATCTCTTTCAGGAGGCCGGTGGCGATCACCATGCCGGCACCCTGTGATGGGGTAACTTCTGCCGTGATTGGAAGAACCGATCCTGCATCGTTCCCGACAACAGCAAGTCCGTTGACTCTGCCGACAAGACTGCCGGAAACGATCGTCAGATCATAATCCCGGGTCCGGCGGATGTACTCATCAGAGATCTGATCCTCAACGGATCTGGCGATCTGTTTAGCCGAGACCACATGATGCATGGATGTCACGGGAGAGCCTTCCTGGATGGCGAGATCGCCGGCGACACGCACAAGACCGCCGAGATCTCTCAGCTTCACCGTCAGGTGACCTTTTCTGCCGGACCGACGCTTTGCCTCGCGCAAAATCTCGGATACGGCAGAAGGATCGTAGTGCGGGATCTTTCCGTCATTCTTAACTTCCTGCGCAACGAACCTGACGAGTTTTGCCCTGTTTTCAGGCGTATCGTTCATGGTCTCGCTCATGTAGACCTCGTAACCGTATCCGCGGATACGGCTGCGAAGCGCCGGGTGCATGTGCTGGACGGCATCGAGATTTCCTGCGGCGATCATCAGGAATCGGCAGGGGACCGGCTCTGTTCGGACCATTGCGCCGGAAGAACGTTCTGACTGGCCGGTGATCGGGAACTCGCCCTCCTGCAGAGCAGTCAAAAGACTCTGCTGCGAAGAAAGCTCAAGGGTGTTCATCTCATCGATGAACAAAACACCTTTGTGCGCTCTGTGGATCGCGCCCGCTTCGACACGGTCGTGTGCGGGAGTCTCAAGGCCGCCCGACTGGAACGGGTCGTGACGAACATCACCGAGCAACGCTCCTGCGTGGGAACCGGTGCCGTCCACGAACGGTGCTGTTGAGTCGGGTTTGTTGGAGACGATGAGTTTTGGGACCATCGCAGTTTCTTTGGGCATGAACGAACGGAATGCAAGAAAGATAAATGCCACCGCGACGATACCCATCAGAAGCTGACCTGAGATGAGGGCGATACCCAGAACACCAATGATGAGAATAAGCAGCATGGTGTTTTTCGAGGAGGCGCGTTTTCGTGCCTCTTCTTTATGTGCAGCAACGATCTCTTTTCCCCTCCCCGCAGGAACAACACGGATGATCGGGTTGTTGTTATCCTCAGGATTCGGGTAGGTCATAATGTCCTGCATCTCCTCTTTTGGGAGAAGTTCAGACATCGCCTTAGCAAGCATTGACTTTCCGGTACCCGGGCTTCCGATCATCATGACATGCCGGCGCTGGGTGGCGGCTTTTCTGATGACGTCCACCGCGTGTTCCTGACCGATGACCTGATCGATCAGCGACGGGGGGATGACGAGATCTGCCGTCGTGTCAAACCGAACGCCCCCGAAAAGCTCGGCATCATATGCGTCAGAGGCATACGCCTCTTTCACGGGAGGAGTGTCCCGCGCCGGGATCTCTGCCGTGACCTGCGCCGGATTTACATCCGAAACTGTCCCCATAACAGTTTCATTTTGTCTTTGTCCGGGATTATCATCGTGTTCCATATTTGTGTTCCATACCTCGATTAAAGATGCTAATATTTGTACTTGATTATGCTTTAAGTAGTTTCAGTAAGAGATAGTTGTTAGAGTCTTATCATGAAAGTAGTCTATACCGAAAAAAGCCAGGTTCTCGCGGCACGCACTGCCAAGAAACTCGGGTGTCCTTTATCGGAAGTAAAATACACGAAGTTCCCGGACGGTGAACAGTCCATACGGATAATGGATGAGGATGATCAGATGATCATCATTGCAAGTACGGTCGATGCAGAGTCAGCTCTCCAGGCCATTCTTCTGCTAGATGCCTGTGAAGGAAAGGAGACGACTCTTGTCCTGCCATATATGGGATACGCACGGCAGGATAAGAAGTTTAATGACGGCGAGCCTGTATCTGCACGGGCGATGGCACGCGCCCTTTCGACAGGAGCAGACAGGATCTTTACCATCAATATCCATGACACCTCGATCCTGGAACATTTCCGGTGTCCGGCAAAAAATCTGACGATCGCTCCTGAGATCGGCGCATACATCAATACAATGAGCTTGGAAAATCCGCTGATCCTGTCTCCGGATGAGGGGGCATGGGAGTTTGCCAAAGGCGTGGCGGCTGTTGGAAAATGGGACTGCGATCATCTGGATAAGACGCGGCTCTCGGGATCGGAAGTCACGATGGCGCCAAAGCATCTCGAGGCGAAAGGGCGGGACTGTATCATCGTCGACGACATCATCGCGACCGGCGGATCAATGGCAAAGGCGGCCGGAATGCTGCTTGAGCAGGGAGCCGCTTCTGTACGAGCCGCCGGCGTTCACGGCGTTTTTGCCTCGGGAGGATACATCAAACTCATGCAGGCAGGTCTTTTAGACATTGCATCCTCTGACACGATCGAGCGTGCCTCCAGCAGGATCACTGCATCCGTGGTCATCGCCGAAGCCGTTCGAAAATGAAATATATTCTGGATTCATCCTATTTTTTTGGCGATTACAACCTTGACGGAGAGTTTTTCACCACACCGGAGGTGGTTGGCGAGCTCAAGGATCTCGCATCAAAGATGCGTTACGAGATCCTGGCGGAAAAAGGCCTTGTTGTGACTGAACCGGAGGCGGAGCATCTGTTTGCGGCAACGAATGCGGCACTCAAAAGCGGAGATGCACGGGTCCTTTCCGACACCGACATCTCGGTCATCGCTCTTGGCCTGACACTAGAAGGAACGGTCGTCACCGATGACTTTGCGGTCCAGAACGTCTGCAGGCATTTGAAGATCCCTTTCAGATCCATCATGCAGAGGAGAGCAAAAAAGCGGGTCTGGAAACTTATCTGTTCAGGGTGCGGCGCAGAGATCCCGCCTGGACAGCCCGACTGTCCGGTGTGCGGGTCGGCCCCTATCCAAAGAGGGACAGAAAAAGAAAAACGGCTCAGATGAACCGCCGCTTTATCCGCCATGAGACCTTCGTGAAAAGGTCGTGAAGTCGTTCGGTGTGTCTTCTCCTTGAATAATGGATCACAGGATCAGAAACACTTAGACGGCCGGCTTCATCAAGAACCGACACCGCGCCGTGTCCGCAACATAACCTGAGACGTTGGCCTTTTTTCCTCAGTTCAGCATCCAGTTCCCCGGCAAGTTTCATCAGTTCCGTCCGTTCATATCTGCCGATCTCACTGTTGATATTGACCGTGGTGATCAGATAATCAGGGATCGAACCATAAACAAGCCGCCAGGGCGTGAGGGTCGCGAAGTTTAACACTGCATCGCTTGTAAAGAGCAGACCAACTTCCGGTTCATAAAAAAAGAGCTGACCTGCGAGATGGCCGCCGAGACTTTCCCATACTTCGAACCTGAGCCCGGCAAACCTGATCTCATCAATGACCGGGAAGATCCCCCTCATCCGCAGAGGGTCGGTTTTACTGAGGATATACTCTTTGGGAAATGCCAGCTGGGAGAAGGTATTGACCGTCGTCGTATAGACATGTTCCAACAGCACGAGATCATTTGTGGAGGCGAATGAGCGCGAGCCGTTCTCAAGGATCTCTTTGGTCGTAGGGTGAACAAACGGCGGGACCGGCATATGTCCGGTCATGCCCACATGATCAGCATCTCCGTGGGTGCAGAGGACATATTTTACATCAGAAAAATCACCAAGACCAAGATCTGCGAGCGTTTTCAGCCAGTCATCATAATTGACTCCATACCCTGCATCGATGAGCAGTTTGCCTTCCGGAGTCTGGAAGAGATGGATGCACCCACCCCCTGGAGGCTGCATCGACCAGAGCACGCAGGTGTCCGAGAGAACGATCTTCTGGTAATCGACATAGAAGTTCTTTCCGGCGTTTCCATACAAATACAATCCTATACTCTGCATGACCCAGAGGACCTGTTTGGGATCTTTTCCCATGGAAACAAGCTCTTTCACAGCCTCATCTGCATCAAGGTAGAACTGCTTTTTTTCAGCATCGTTGAACGTGGTGAGATACGGCGTGACTTTTTTCTGAAATGAAGTGGTCACATATTTTGCCGACATATCTGCGTGAACTGTTTGATGTCTCACGTTTTGTAAGTTTCCCATATTTCCGGTCCGCTGACCGCATTTTTCAGGATGAGTGCATCACAAAAGCATATATAGCGGGGAAAGCGATTACTTTTCATATGTCTTCCTTAGAAGAGCTCATGACAAAAGCAAAGGACCTTCATTCCGAAGGTCACTCCTCAGGCCAGATAGCTGATGAACTCAGTCTTTCGGTCGATACCGTCACCTGGCTTCTGACGCAGGGAAAAGCCGGCATTGCGGCACCAAAAGATGTGCATATCGACTGGACGACCGTCAGCTCGAACTCCACACTTCTTGGCGGCATCTCATCCATGATGCTGGCCAACTTTGAAGCGGCGAATGAGGAGGAAGAGGGGATCGACACGGTCATCGGGATATCCGTATCAGGCGTGCCCCTCGCAACGATGATCGCCGCAGAGGACGGACTGAATCTTGCCATTTATCACCCGTCGAAACACAACCCCGAAGGTAAAATAGGATCGATCTCCGGAAACTTCAGCAAAGTCTCTCAGAAACGCTGCCTGATCGTGGATGACTGTATCACCACCGGCAACACTCTCACTGAGATAGTGAATTACCTGCGCCGTCACAAATCCACCCCGGTCGGCATATGTGTCATCTTTGATAAGCGCGGTGTCAGGGAAATAGAGGGCGTTCCGGTCTACTCGCTCTTTACAATTAAACGTATCGACTGAACAGCCAGCACCCAATACATCATATTTATATAGAAGTCCAATCCACTTTTTTAACACACTAGTACAGGAGAATAGAGATTATGGCAAACAACTCAGGTCAGCAGGTCGTCATTTTACGTAATAACGTAGAGCGCGTCCCAGGGCAGGAAGCACTTCGCTCCAATATCATGGCAGCAAAGGTCCTCGGCAACACAGTGAGAACAACTCTTGGTCCCCGCGGAATGGACAAGATGCTGGTCACCCAGGGCAGTGACGACATCGTCATTACCAACGACGGAGCAACGATCCTGCACCAGATCCATGTCGAACACCCGGGCGCAAAACTTGTCGTTGAGGTCGCAGAGACCCAGGACGATGAGTGCGGTGACGGAACGACGACCGCCGTGGTTCTGGTCGGTTCGTTTATGGAACAGGCAGAACATCTGATCGACAGCGGTGTCCACCCGTCGGTGATCGCAAAGGGATACAACCTTGGTATGCTCAAGGCACTTGAACTCCTCGAAAAACTTTCGATCGAGGTCACGCCAAAAGACAAAGCCATGCTGAAACAGATCGCCAAAACAGCGATGACCGGAAAATCCATCGAAAACATCATGGATCATGCATGTGATGTGGTCGTTGAGGCAGTTTCCGGTGTTGCAGAGACCACCGGTAAAAAGACGCTCGTCAATGAAGACGACATCCTTGTCAAAACAAAACGCAGCGACACGATGAGTGCAGAGCTTATCAAAGGTGTTCTGATCGACAAGACCCGCCTCGACTCACTGATGCCCAAGAAGATCAAAGGCGTCAAAGCAGCATTTATCGCAGGTCCGCTTGAGATCACCAAGACCCAGACCAAATCAAAGATCAAGATCACGTCCGCAGAACAGCTTTCGGCATTCTCCACAGCAGAGCGCGCAACACTGAAGGCAATGGCGGAAAAGTTTGTTGAGAACGGTGTGAACGTCGTCCTCTGTCAGAAAGGCATCGCCGACCCGGTACAGTATTACCTTGGCGAAAACGGCATCTATGCCCTTGAATTCGTTCCGGAAAAAGATCTGAAATACGCGGCAAAAGCACTCGGCGGACAGGTAATCAACAAACCCGAAGACCTCGCACCGGAAGTGATCGGATCTGCAGGCAGACTCGATATGCTCGACGATCTGGAGATGACCAAGCTCTCGGAATGCAAAAACGCCAAGGCAGTCACCATTCTCCTCCGCGGATCCTCCCAGCACCTTGTCGACGAACTCGAACGCGCGATCGAAGATGCAAAACGTGTCGTCCAGGATGTCATCGAAGACGGATCCTATACTATTGGTGGCGGGTCGGTCGAGACCGAACTGTCCTTCAGACTGCGTGAGTATGCAGCAACCGAAGGCGGCCGTGTCCAGCTGGCTATCGAAGCATATGCAAAAGCATTCGAGATCATCCCGAAGACCCTTGCCGAAAACTCAGGGTTCGATACGGTCGACAAAGTCATCGATCTCCGTCAGGCCCATGCAATGGGTCAGAAGTACGCAGGCCTCGATGTCTTTACCGGGACCGTTGTTGATATGAAAGCGCAGGGCGTTGTTGAACCAAAGAGAGTCAAACGCCAGGCGATCCAGAGCGCTTCGGAGACCGCCATGCTCCTCATCCGCGTCGATGACATGATGATCTCCAAAGGCGCCGGTCAGATGTAGATCCGGCAACCAATCCCATATATTTTTTACATACAAAGACGTATGCTTACTACGCGCATACAGTAACGTATCGTATAGATGCCTGCCGAGGTAGTCTAGTCCGGAAGGGCGGTGGCCTCGAAAGCCACTGGTGGCAACACCTCGGGAGTTCAAATCTCCCCCTCGGCGTTCTTTATTTTCTATTTTGATCTGAAATCCAAGCTCTTTTACTTAATGTGAGATGCGGAACGGATACATATCCGGCGTGTTTAAATCTGAACGTATTTCGGGTTTTTCAAAATATTCTTTGGAAATTGAACCAAAAAATATATAAATATTCGATCCGAATTTTCAATTATAATACATTTAATGATGTAAACCAATAGAAGAAGGTAGAAATGGACTCATACGCGATTCAAAAAAACAGCGAAAAAAGCTTTACTGTCATCATCACGAGTCCGCATAGCCTTGCATGGAGACCCCTTGATTCAGAAGGGATCAATATCGTCGGAAATGACAGTACCGTTGATGAGAACGGAAGAAACTACATCTGGACCGTTGAAGTGGATAAACCCGGGACTTATGAGTTCAGGATCCTGCATCAGAGCGGCGACGGCGTGTATAAAAAACTCGTCATCCCCCTGATCTCAGCCACTTAACCTTTTTTTACCGCATTGCTGCCGGGCAGAACGAAGATGCGGCCATACTGTATGTTGCGAACGCGAACCATTAAAGTATTCCTTCAGCCATACAGATAGGTATGTCTGTCGCAGAATCCGGGGATACGCTGCAGGTCCACTTTATCAGCAAACGTCCGGACGGAGAGATATTCGAAGATACCCGTACAGGTGAACCTGTCACCTTCACACTGGGAAAAAAACAGATCAACCCCGCCTTTGAAGAAGCATTGATTGGAAAAAGTGAGGGCGAAACAGCGACTATCGTGCTGCCTCCGGAAAAAGCCTACGGCAAATACCTCAAACGCCTCGTCATCCCGATAAAACGAAAAAAACTCCGGCTTGACCACGAACCAAGACCTGGAGATATCATCACCGTCGAAGTCTTCGACAGGTTATGCAAAGTCACGGTCGCTGATGTCACTGATACAAAGATCATCGTGGATGCAAATCATCCTCTTGCCGGGGAAACTATGACATATGAAATCACCGTAGTCGCGATCGTCAAACATGACTGAACTCAACATGATCTACGACACAGACTGTGTCGACGGCATGGCCGGATTGCCGGCCGGGAGTGTTGATGTGATTGTCACCTCGCCCCCGTACAACATCGGGAAAGCTTACACGACGTATGATGATACGATCCCGCGAAATACCTATCTGAAGTGGATGAGAACGGTTGCAGCGGAGTCGTTGCGTGTCCTCTCAGATCAGGGATCTTTCTATCTGAATGTCGGCGGAAGCCTGAAGGACCCATGGATACCTATTGACGTGGCTCAGACGTTTAGAGAGCAGGGATTCGTGCTCCAGAATATGATCCACTGGATAAAATCCATCGCGCTCCCTGAAGAGGGGGTAGCGGCCGGGCATTACAAACCAATAAACAGTAAACGCTATCATAACGATTGTCATGAATTCATCTTTCACTTCACGAAAAAAGGCGCTGTTGAAATCGACCGGCTGGCAAACGGCGTTCCGTATCAGGATAAAAGCAATGTGAACCGCTGGGGAGGAGAGAAGCGGGATATCAGGGACAGAGGAAACACATGGTTCATCCCCTATGAGACCATCAGGGAAAGCAGGCCGCATCCGGCGACATTTCCGGTCCAGCTGCCCATGATGTGCATCAAAGATCACGGGTTGGAAAACTGCCGGCTGGTGATGGATCCGTTCATGGGGATAGGCAATACTGCGGTCGCGGCGATCCGTCTCGGGATCCCGTTCATCGGTTTTGAGATCGATGAATGCTACAGGAATATCGCAAACGAAAGAGTATCAACAGAGATGCGCGGGCAGGACAAAAAATCGGGATGATATAATCTGAGAAGGCATCCCCCCATCAACACCTCACGATTTATGGGAGGGGGAGAACACACCCGGGGCACACTCTGCAAAATATGGGGTTGCTTGGGGCTGCATATTGCCGTATGCAGCCGATTCATCTGTTTGGGTAATTTGTTGGATCCTCTCGACTCCTCCGACATCTTCGATTACCCGTACAGTTTCCAAGGGAACGTATGACCTCCAGTCACCCCCTGCCCTTACGGCAGAACACCATTCTTCACTTGAAAGCACTTTGTGAGGACAAAGTCCCGACGGACATACGACATGTCGGCCTGCTTCCAGAAACAGCTGAGAGATCAGCGGATTGGAGGTATAAATCTGAGTTACCGGAGGACACATCGATATCACATGCGAAACCCATAATGAATTCCGCTTAACATCCTCAAGCGGGATGGTGTATATCGGTATATCAAGATTTGTCAGGTCTCTCGCGATCATTAAAATCCGCTCTCCTGCCGTAAACGGATGACGAACGGTATGACTCATCTGGGCACTGCCGATTCCTATGACCAGCTCATCAACCTCCTCTGCGATTTTTTGAATGAAAGCTTTATGCCCGTTATGATAAGGCTGAAACCTCCCAACATAAAGTCCGCGTATCATGCACCGATTACCAGAGGACTCTCCAGACTTTCCAGAAGACTCAACACGGACAGCGCAGCAAGATAGCTGGTTGCCGGATTCTCCGGAGCCGGAAGATTGCGTATCCGAATATATGCATCGCCGAACTCTCCCTCGAAAAAAATCTCATGCATATTCTGTTCCGCTTTCGGATCAACCCAAAGCTCGACATCGGCCTCTCTTCCGCATGCAAGCGAGAGAGAGATGGCAACATTCGTATTTTTCGGATATAATGCTACACAGTCACGGGCTTTTCCGGAGAAAAGACATTGGGAGACGTGTGCATCGGAATGCAACGAACGGGGCGGTTTTGTCGTTTTCAAAAAAAGCTTATCAACCCGGGATATTTTCCCGACACGGACATTATCCAGACCCATAATGGCTCCGGATGGAATATGGATCCTTCGATGAAGTTGTTTTGCGGTAGCCAGCAGTTCTTCTCGAAACGCGTCATCTGCAAGAGCTCCTACGCTGAGAAGAATGAGATCACGGCCGGCAAGCAAAACTTTCTCTGCAAGGTCTTTTACGGCATCGATCGAAGCAACTTCCACAACGATATCAAGCGGCTCCTGCAGAAAAACGTCAATATCTGAAAACGGTTTCGCCCCGTATTTGTCAGAAAACGCAGCGACACGCTCGGGAAGAGAATCATAGGCGGCAACGATTTCGAATGATGTTTGCCGCTCGGCTAAAATTGATCCGACATTGCCGCAGCCGATAACCCCAACTTTCATTGGACTTGAGTATATAGGAGTCATAATTTATCACCGATGAATTATAAAAGAAAAAAATGAGCAGATTTTTTTGAATCGCTCATTTTAGCTCTTCCCTGGCGGAAAGAGAGGTTTTACCTAAGAGAAATTTGACAGACACATTCAGTCTTGAGATATTATTTGAAGTAGACCCCTACGTCCTTAAGACCATTGTTCATTGCAAGGGTAATTACAAGCGGCGTAATACTTTCAATTACCCCTGATACTGCCAGTGGTCCCGCATCAAGCGGCTTGAGTTTCGAGACACTGGAAACCAGATCCATAACGACCTTCTTTGCTTCCTTGTCATCCCCGCATACACAAACACTGTAGTCGAGCTCTTCGTCAAGTTCCATCCACTTTCCCGATGCAACATTGTTGAACCCTGTACAGAGTTTTGCAGACTCAGGCAGCATCTTTTTTACTGCAAGGGCTGCTGATCCTTCCGCCGGGCGGTCCGGCAGGAAGTACTTTTCTTTCGGGAACCGAAGCATCGGGTTGATGAGTGAAACAACGATCTTGTTTTCAAATACCTCCTTGCCGACTGCATCAATGGTCGACTCGATTTTGTCGAACGGAACTGAGAGAATGATGATATCAGCATCACAAACACTTGCATTCGTCCCGCCATTGCAGACACCTCCTGTACAACAGCGGTCGTTAAGGCAGCAGGTAACTCCGTCTGCAGCAACGATCGCTTTTGACGGGTCACGGGATCCAATTGCTACATCGAATTTTCCACCGATACAAATTCGACGTGCAAGACCTTCGCCGATATTCCCAGTTCCTCCGATTATTCCAACTTTCATGATATCATTTCCTGATTTACGGGTGTTTTTATGAGGATAGTTACTAAAAAAATTTGAGTTTTATGAGTATTATCACTCATAAATATTACTCTTTGATGGTGACAACCGGTTTGATAAGGTCACTTGGTTTGTCCTTCATCAAAAGGAGTGCTTCTTCAATCTTGTCAAAGCCCTTGAATCTGTGGGTAAGTAATGGCGAGAGATCAAGTTTGCCTACTTCTACGAGGCTTGCGAGTTTCTCCATACGCAGCCTGCCTCCGGTCATTAAACCGCAGTGGATGAATTTGTTGCTCATACCGCAGCCCCACTCGATGCGCGGAATCGTTACGAACTCGCCTTTACCGAGGTAGTTGACGTTCCCGATGATTCCTCCGGGTTTGACCATCTTGATTGCTTCCTGCATGGTGTTGACATCTCCGCCGGCGATACAGACTTTGTCCACACCTTTGCCGTCGGTCTTGTCCAGAACCTGCTCGACAATATCACCGTTCTTATAGTTGATAATGTCGGTAGCACCATATCCGCGGGCTGCATTGGCGCAGTCTTTTCTGCTGCCGACTGCAAGGATGTGGGATGCTCCCATGTGATTTGCACCGGCAACGGCCATCAGTCCGACCGGGCCGATACCGATACAGCAGACGGTGTCGCCGAGCTTCACATCGGCAAGTTCTGCTGCCTGGAATCCGGTCGGGACCATGTCTGCAATCATCGATGCTTCAGCTACCGGGATAGAGTCCGGAAGAAGTGCAAGATTTGCATCAGCTTCATTTACATGGAAAAGTTCCCCGAAAACGCCGTCTTTGAAGTTGGAAAACTTCCAGCCGGAAAGCATGCCTCCGGAGTGCTGGGCAAAGCCGTCCTGTGCTTCGATGGACAGCCAGTCTGGGGTGATTGCCGGAACAATTACACGGTCCCCTGGCTTGAAGTCTTTTACCATTGATCCGACTTCCACGATTTCTCCAACGGCCTCATGGCCGAGAATCATGTCGTGGCGGTCTCCAAGAGCTCCTTCCCAGACGGTGTGAACATCCGAGCTGCACGGTGCAACCGCAAGAGGTGCAACAATTGCATCAAGCGGTCCGCACGTTGGAGCTTCTTTTTCAATCCAGCCGATCTCTCCGATCCGCTTCATTGCAAGTCCTTTTATTGTTTTTTTCATTCGTGTCACATCCAATAGATATGTATGGTTCTGTCGATTGATACCTTTCAATCACTACTGCCACATGTGATCAAACTGCCAACCAACGAATAACTCTTATGAAGTAGCTTAATAAAAGAATGATGTAACCGAAAATCCGGACACGTAAATCACAACAACATATTAGAAATAATAAAGATAAATTTGGAACTATTGGAATTATTAAGCCAAAAATTCCAGACAACACACAGAATACGAAAAATAAGTGTTTTTTGATTTGGAGAAGAGAGAGATGAAGTTATGTCAGCTTTCTGAAAAGAGCTACATCCAGAGGTCCGGCAAATACCTGATTTGTTTTTTCCACAAAATGATTGAAATGCGGAGTTGCATTGTGAGAGTCGATTGCGGCCGAATCTTTCCAGCATTCAATAAATGTGAACTTTTCCGGGAACGTTATGTCCTGGTAAAAATCATAAGATAGATTTCCTGCCTCTTTTCTGCTGGATTGAACCAATTCCAAAGCTAATTCCAGTAAATCATCAATAGAATCTTTTTTAGCGGTACATTTGGCGATAATTGTTATCATGAGAAAATACTCCATTGCCCATTTGGCAACGGTTCTGTTTTTTGAGGAACGAAATATAAATCTATTCACGAGACCGGCAAAATGTGTTGTTCGGAAATTGAGGAGCAGATTTATTAAATTAGTTTAAAAAAGATAATGTTAGATTATCGATATTTCTCCGTAGTGATAATGGAACTAAAAAAATCAACCCGAACGTATGGGGAGATATAGACAATATGAATGGAAGCATACTACGCAAATATCTCCTGCTCAAGACGGTGAGAATACATCTATTAAATCTCCAGTAATGCTTCAAAATCATTTTTGCGGTCCATTTTCTTCCAGAAATACTGGAGTCGCCATGATACAATACATCCAAACCGACACAGTCTGTATTATAAGGAATCTCCCGCATGAACGCCGGAACTGATCGGCGCACACGGTCCCGAATGGATCATTTCTTTGATGAAAATCGAGACGACACTCAGGAAATCACTTGTGAGACCCAACTGCATGTTACGGAAACATCTCGAATTCAACCTGCGCGTCGAAAGAACGTAGGGCCAGTGAATTATATAGAGTGAAGAAATCATTGTTTATCCGGCATCCTGATTTGGAAAAATTTATCATTAGATCCTGAATTTGACAGTTGGCAAATATGCTCCCCCACATCTCTTTCCTTTTTTCTGATTAAGGGGTGCGGGGACGCGACTTCGGCGCGGAGCGTCCCGCGGTGGAAATATCTTATGTTCAAGGCTCGCGTTAACGTCCTGCTTAGCGAATCTGTCGTTGAATAGTCAGAACGGAAGGGATTGGAGGGGTATTAGAGGGATTTTGAAAGGAAGTGGTTTGGGAGTATGATCATGATCTAATACTTCCCGAATTGGATCTACACCCCAACACCGCATACGTAATATCTGAATATTCCATCTCCATCGAACTACCCGGAAACATATGGGGGCCACGGCATATAGGATATCTCCACCGCGTCGGGCTCGCAAATCAGAGATTTGGTCGCAAAATTTCAGTTTGCTTGGCTAAGGGCGAGCCTATCGGCTCACCCCGCCTCAGCTAAGATCGCCGGCTTTGCCGTCAATCCGCCTCCGCGCCGGTTCGCAAACCTTCGGTTTGCTCCGCTGAGGCTGCCCTAAAGGGACGGCCCGCAGTCACCTCCCGCACCCCATAATTAGAAAAATATGTGATACATTGAAGATTTATTCTGAAAAGTAAGTGACTCGCGAGAGAGTTTATCATGGCTTTTGAAAAATGCTTAGGGGCATTCATTATGTGGCATTTCCACTAACTGTCAAATTCAGGTTAGATTGTCTTCAAGAGGCGGGCGATGCGATGGAACACTATGTCCCGATAAACAAAGTTGTCCTCCATAAGCAAGAAGACGAAGACGAAAAATATTCTGGAGAAAAATCAGGAGCTTTTCATCTCAAAGAAGACAACCAAAAAAATATCACCTGCAGAAATTACTGACTGCAGCTTTCATGGATTGATGATGATTTCTGTTACTTAACCGGTTTAATCGTTTTGAGAAAATTTTTCACGACGAACTCCGCATAGACATCCGACTCGGTGGAGAACGCAAACTCCTCATTATTCGATCGCAGGATACCCATCGTCGAACTCCTGTCGCAATAAAAATAGATCAAAAACGGAAGGGTTTCTTTTCCGGTAAAAAATGAGACCTGCATGAGATTTCGCTGCAGAGTGTCATTCGTCATGTAGCATTTTATCGGAGCTGCTTGTGCTATTTCATCATTCAGCACAACCAGATATACCGGGAGGCGTTTTGCGGTCTCGGCAATGATATCTGCATATTTATGCAGCGTCTCTTTATCATTACAGACCACAAGCAGTTCCGACTTGATCCGTTTGAGTTTCAACTCCACCTGCGTAGATATTGATTTTGGCGTATGGAACTCGGTTATGCCGGAGACTTCATAGGGACGGTGAAGATTCTGAATGTCCAGAAGGCATGCCCGCAGTTTGTCCAGTCTCTGCATCTCCAGACTTAAAACACGCAGATAGGTTCGTTCGGCATCATCAGCCCGGTAATAAACCGGATTCGTGCCAAATTCGGTAACGAATCCCTGGTTGCTGAGATCATCAAGCGTTTCATAAATGCGTCCCCGGGGGATGCCGGTCAATTCATGGAGTTCAGTTGCTTTTGCAATACCGACGGAAAAAAGTGTTGTATATACTTTTGCAGAATATTCCCGCATTCCACAGGCAACTAATCGATCCTGAATCGCTGTTATGACATCATCTTCTACCAATTAACCATCCCCTCTCACAAACATAGTATCAGGGTTTTTCATTTATAAAGTTTGTACTCCTCGAATTTCGTACATGAACAATATCACTGAATATGGATAGGAACCCTGTCTCTCACTCCCCATAGGCGCAATGGAGCGAACTCACAGCAGATCATTCTGATAACCCATCATAACCAGACATTATTCGGCTAAATTTAGATAATTTAGGACATATTATGTATTTAGGAACTGAATCCGCAAGTAATGATATTATATCTAAATTGAAACATTTCATCCATCATGAATGGATTTTATTAGAAAAATCTGCGATGTGTTTATCCCAATAAAGAAAATATACTCAATTTTATCTCTCTATCCACATTAATTCCGTAGAGATAGGATCGAAACCATAATATATCCCACTGATTATTCCCGCAAGAATATAACAAAAATTACATATAGTATTTCTTATACCGAAAATCAGCCAGGGCAGTTAGAAGAGCAGGAATATCATAATAATCATAAGCCGCCATCTCCAGTCGAAGCTCTTCGGGAAGCAGCTCGCCGAACTTCCAGGCGGTTTCCGGAAGACGGGGGAGTTCTTCTGCAATCGGAATAACAGACATACGGCCAAGCTCCTCCAGGATGCCGGCAATATATTCTCCGGCTTTTGGTGATTCCCAGTCAAAGATCCGGATCGCAAACTGCGTATAACGAACGGCATGTTTTCCTTCGAGCCGATTTTTCAGAAGATGCGCAAGCACCTGATTTGCCCGCGTGCCGAGAAATGTGGATACGACGACTGAATATCCGTTCAATTCCGGTTCTGCGCGGATGTGGATCTTCCCGGGCGAAAAATCATCAGGCAGTATAGAGATCAGATCGGCGATCACCGCCTTCTCTGCCGGGGGAAGAGGGATCCGGGAAACGCCGCGGCTGAGAACTGCGGCAACCGACTGGCACACAAGACCGCTTGCATAACTCCCCCCCTCCCCTCCGCTCCAGAACGGACGTTTCACCTCACCTCTGACGGATGCCGGCTCGATAAGGGCGCGTTTATGCACATCATCTCGGTGAAGGAGTCGCCAGGTTTTTCCGGTGAAAGAAAAGGTCTTACCCGGATCGCCGCCGACAAAACGCGGATCGAGCGTGCCGATCACCGTGCCGTCTGGAAGCACCGCGAGATACCCTCCGGAATCACGAATGACAGAGATGAGGGTCATCCAGTTGGATCGGCCAAGCTCCAGCTCCGCCCTGGGTCCCGCAAGATACAGATCACCGGAGCGGACAAGATACTTTTGTGCAGTAAGATGCGCCAGGATAGAAGAGTAATGACTTGGAGACATCTCCTTAAACGGAGTCAGCGCGGATAAAGCACTGATGATGCTTCGAAGACTCATCCCGTTTTTCCCCTTTAAGAGAAGAAACAGCTGCTGGATAAGAACATGATACGGACATGAGGGAGGGGTCAGCAGCTCGACCTTATGATCCATCGCAGCCTCGATCACGGATACTGCAGTCAGAAGGTCACAGGCATTGGAAACGATGCAAAGCATGCGGGCCGGCATCCCTCGTCTGCCGGTCCGGCCAAGCCTCTGCAGAAACGAAGAGACCGAACGCGGCGCTCCATACTGAACGACAAGATCGAGTTCCCCTATATCAACGCCAAGCTCCATCGTGCTTGTACAAATCACACAGGTCCCGCCGGCAGAGTCAAAGGACCGTTCAGCCGCTTCACGATCCTCCGGCGACACGGAGGAGTGATGAAGAAACACCAGCGGCAGTTCTTCGCGCAGGGGGACGACCAGCCGCTCGGCAAGGCTGCGGCTTTCGGTAAAGACCAGGGCTTTTTTTCCGTAAACTGCTTTTGCTATCGCATGCACCTGTCGGGAGAACTCCTGCTCAACCGCAAACATGAACTGTTTTTTTGAGGAGGGGGAGGGGATCGAGACGAGATGTTTTTTCCTGCCGGGTCCGGAGAACCAGGAAAGAAGCGTTTCGGGATTGCCGATGGTGGCCGAAAGACCGATCCGTATGATCGGTTTTGTCCCAAGTATGTCCAGACGGTCCATCAGACAAAGAAGATGGACACCGCGGTCAGACTCCATGAAGGCATGGATCTCATCGATGATGATGTATCTGACCTCATTGAATGCTTCCCTGGTCCTTGAGTCGCTTATGAGGACCTCAAGAGACTCGGGAGTGGTCAGCAGGATGTCGGTATGCTCAGGCCCGGTAAAATCAAAACGGTCCCGATCCAAAATGTCACCATGCTGCACCGAAGCATCGAGCCCGGTCCGGGAGCACATGAAAAGTATCCGGTCCAGCTGATCATTGATGAGGGCTTTTAACGGAGAGATGTAGACCGCAGACAGTTTCTCCGAAGGCTGCTTTAAGATCGCATCGATAACCGGAAAAAATGCAGACTCGGTCTTTCCTCCTGCAGTCGGCGCAAGAACGAGGGTGTCGGCCCCGCCGGCCACTGAAAGAAAGGCCTCAGTCTGAACGGGCCGGAGCTCGTCCCATTCAAGACCGGAGAGAAGCAGCTCCTGGAGGGTAGGGTGGAGATCAGCAAACACGCTCATACACGAAGTACAGCGAAGACACTGATTCCAAAGTGCGGATAAGCCGGATCACCGGCACTGGCGCGCCTGTGAGAAAGATCGAAGAGAAGTGAGCATTTCATCTGTATTTGTAGATAAGAGATGCATCCATATCATCATATGGAAACATAATTTGCAAATCTATTTAAGCAGCAGCCACCTATATTTTAAGGCACACAGAGATGATGTGTGAAGCTTTTGTAAAGCGAGGTGGGGTAGTCAGGAAATCCCGACGGGCTCATAACCCGTAGACCGATGGTTCAAATCCATCCCTCGCTATGTTTTTATCTTTGATTTTTTTTAGTTTGCGTCTCTGACTCCAAACGGATAGTTAAATCACAAAAAAGAGAATCGGATCAGCGGATCTTTTCAAGGACCCAGGACGTCCCTTCCGGTGTTTTGAAAAGCGGCACCTCTTCATCAACGACCGGCACGATCCGCGTGACCGAAACATGCTCATCAGTGATCGGATTATACCCTTCACGCATCACCGTATCCCGATAGATGCAGATCCCGCGCCTCTCCCATGCAGGTGTCAGAGCAAGATTCACGCCCCTGGAGAAAGCAAACTCGTGCAGAGCGGCGGCGTTCATTCCGTCCAGTTGTTTCTGCGCATTCGTTGGTGAAACTCCCTCGTCCAAAAGGAGTTTCTGCGCATATCCATTCATATGATTTCGCCATGCCTCGGCCTGCCGCCAGGAAAGATAATCTGGAAACAGCCCTTCCTCCATCGGGATCACACGCGAGTCGAATGCCAGAGGCTGCTCAGCCCCTGCGTACAGCGTGAACGCCGATGAAGCGAACGATGCCGAGACGGAGACAAGCTTCTCAACCCGACAGTCGAATACCGGCGCCGGGACATAGATACTGATCTCATCGGAAAACGTGTAGGCAAACGATGGAGAGAGACCGCTGTCGGTGATGAGGGCGCGAGCAGTCTTGACCATCGCATCGGAAAAGACCTTGTCGTAGGGTTTTTTGTACCGGTCTTTGGAAAAGCGATGAAACGACCTGCCGTCAAGCCGCAATACAAAAGGGACAGTGGTAGAAAGACCGGCAAAAATCTCACGATCTTTCATACAGGATATCTTACGCTCCAAATAAAGGCTCCCCGGCAACCTTGAAAGCTCCCGGGATGTGGCGGACTATGATGATGTCACCAACTTCTTTGACAATTCTGTAGGGGATGATGACACCCTGATAATTCTTCGTGTCGATTACATCTTTATTCACGTTGGAAAGAGCGAGGCCGCTGATCTTTTTATTAGTAACATCCAGTACAACATCCTCCACCTTTCCAAGGAACACTGCTTTATCGGAATAAACACTCATCCCAAATAGTTCTGATATCTGCCACTTCATAGTATTGAATGATATCTGCGTTCGAACATAAGTAATTTCCTATTTTCCGGAAAGTATGAGTCTGTCTCTCCGGCGAAAAGCCAAATCTGCGGCCGGATCCTTAAGACATGAACTGACGGATCTTCAGAAAAAGCCACCCGATGAACACCTCCCGGGTCCATCGGGGTGCAGATCCCCTGAATCCCCATAGATCCACCCAAAACCATGCTCACAAAGATAAATTCAACACATCTGAAAGCCAAACATTACAAAATCATGGAACCGTTCCGGGTCAGACCCTACACTTCAGCAGATTATCCTGCCCTCTGCCGTCTCGACTCGGTGCTTTTCGAGGGAATGGGGGGGCATATCCTCTTCCGCCACATCGAAGAACTGTTCCCGGATCTGTTTTTTGTGGCAGAAAGAACAGATACGCAGGAGATCGTCGGCTATATCCTCGGAGGGATCCACTTTAACGATCCAAAAGTCGGCAAACTCATTCGAATCGGCGTCAAAAGCGACTTTCGAAGAATAGAAGCAGGCACCCGGCTCACAACCAGGCTTTTTTCCGAGCTGCGAAAACACGGTGTGAATAAAGTCCACCTCACGGTGGCAGATACAAACAGCGCTGCGGTATCCTTCTATCTGAAAAACGGATTTTCCATCAAAAAGAGAGAAGAGAACTATTTCTACCCTGACATATCCAGGCTCATTCTGGAAAAAGATCTTTAAAATTCCATCAGCGGCAGAAACGGCGCGATCTCTTCTGACGTAACCAGCGATCTGAAATCGCTGACACCGGCAAACGGTCTGCCTGCAGCAACTTTCTGCGCAAGTTTCTTAGAGATGCCGGGGATCCATTTGAGGGCTGAAGCAGGCAGTGTATTGATCTGTATCGGGACCGGCAGGGCAGTTAGACTGCGTGCGCCATAGGAAACGACCGCAGTATTCAGAAGAGTTCCGCAGGAAAGCTGCTGCGGGATCCCAATAAGGACAGGATACGTCCCCATCTGACGGCCGAAAGAAACCGGACCCGTGACTTCGACAAGAACATTGGACAGGACGGTCCCTGGGGGAAACACCCGTTCGAGCATAATAGTATCAAACGTGCTTCTGACATCATCCTTGAACTGATGGAAGAGTTTGTCATGCATGCCAAGACAGTTGTTCTCATAAGCGCGGGTCCCTTCAAAAGGCATGAGCTGGCGGATGTTCACTCTCCTGACAAGCAGACCTGATGCCAGGATCCTGTCCAGAAATGCTTTGTTCAGCGCAAAGGTTTCCGCAGTCTCGCCGGCAAGTCCCCCGATAAAGTTAAGACCTGGTAAAAGTTCAGGGATTCCGTTTCTTCGAACGGCGCCCACCTCATTGACGATCTCGACAGCGCGGAAAATCATTTCAGGCGAACCTTTCAGATTGTTTGCCTCGATCACGACAGGATCGGCCGACTCGACGCCGAATGCCGCGATGTCCCCTTCGGTATGTCCTTCGACGATTGCAAGAAGTGCCTCGCGGGAGGCTTCTTCGTGGCGGGCGATCGTCCCGGGGTTGATGTTGTCGATATGCAGCGTCAAAAGATCGGGCGCAGCTTCGCGGATGCCGGTAAAAAGCGCACGAAGTTTGTCGGGCTGGGGTCGCGGATACTCGGTGCCCGACGTCCCGTATGCAAGCAGATCAGGCTGACGGCCAAGCCGGAAATGCCGGGCTCCCGCCTGTGCGAGTGCAGAAACTTCACGCCATACTCCGGCAGCCTCGCGCATACGCGGCATCCCGTACAGCGGTTCAGTACAAAAGGAACAGCCGCCCGTTATGCACCGGAAACACCCCTTGGCTGTCTCAAGTTCGCACATGACATGGGGGAAAAACGGATGCTGGCTAATGATATCAGCGCCGAGGACTGCCCATCTGTCATACTCAGGATACGAAAGGATACCATCCGGCTCTCCGCCCGAGAGATATGCATCGAGAGCAGCAGAAGGTTCCCCCTTCAGCATTGCCGTCCATCCGGAAACAGCCTCTTTTACTGCCCGCGCCCCTCCCTGCGGCGAGTAGCCAAACCCGATCGGGCCGCCAAGAAGAGAGACCGACCGGCCGCGCAGCATGAAGCCGATCTGCTGGAGCTCGGAAAGCGTGGCCGGCGTTCCGGACAGATACTTCCCCGGGACAGTGACACCTGCGATCATCACAACAACGGATGCCTCCCGCAGTTTTGGAACAGACAGAGGATCTTTGCGCAGTTCGTCGATCGTCACATACCTGACAGAGTAGCCGTGCTCCTTCAATACACCCGCAGTTGTCCTGATGTAGGGAGAGATATACGGGGGAACGCCCAGGCATGCAGGTTCATCCACATACCCGTCTATGATCACCGCATCAGACATCATGACCAGCCAGTTTGAGAAGTTTGCGGGCGATCATCAGTTTTCCGTGTTTCACCGGATCGACATTGGCATCATCAAGATCAAAGCCGATAAGCTCAACGGACGCAGCTCCAAGCTCATGCGCCGCAAACACACACCGGTCGCCGTCGGAGAATCCGCCGAAGTTATAGACATTGGCAAGGGGCGTGCTCTGTGTTGTCCCGACCACCGGGCCGCGAACCTTCGGGACCCAGGACTGAACAAGCGGAATGTTGTCCCCGTGCGCATGCAGAACCAGAATGGTGCCGGCATCGTTCATGGTCAAAAAATCATCATCCATCCCGTCGATATCCGAGAGGATGATCTCCGGCCGGATGCCCCGAAGAAAAAGTACACGGGCCGCTGCATCTGCCGCGATCACAACTTTTCCTGTGAGATCCGCAGTTTTCAGATCGAGAGGGAGCGACGGAGCGTTTCCGCAGACGATACAATCCTTCCCGCGAATCGTATCCTTCAGAAGTGCAATATCGTTCCTTGGCAAAAGTGCCGAAAGAAGCTCAGCCGAACGTTCATCATCCTCACGGGAGAAGCCGAAGTATGCAAGGATCCGAAGATAACAGGGTTCCCAGTCTTCAGGTTTCATCTCCCTCAGCCTCGGATATACCAACGATCTTCATGAAATTGGAAAGGATCGGGTCGATGACCATAGAAAGGAGCTCCTCTTTATCTTTGACTAGGGAAAACGCGTTCAGCGGGATGGAAAGAGCCGCCATTGTCGCATGCCCGCCGGCTGAAGCGCCAGGGATCCTGGCAAAAGCATCCTTCATCACGTCGCCGACATGCAGACGGATGTCTTTGTTTCTGGCAGAAAGGGTGATGTGGGTATCGGTGATACCATACACCATGGAAGTTGTGACCCCTTCGAGCGTCAGGAGCATATCTGCAGCCTGCGGGATGGCATCCCTGTTTCTGACATAACCGACGTTGGAGAAGAGATACCCGTGCTTTACCTCGCGGTTCTGTATCGCATTGCCCAAAACATCGAGCGTCTCCTGAGAAAGCGACGGGGCCATGATGATCTCTAGGAGAGCGCGGTCTGCGTGAGGAAGAAGGAAGGCCGCATTATACAGATCCTGAGATGAGATATTTCGCTGGAACTCGTGGGTGTCTGCGCGGATCCCGTAGAAAAGAGCGGTCGCCACTTTCGTGTCGATCGGGAGATACAGCTCCTGGAGATACTGCGTGAGAACGGATGCCGTTGCTCCGGCATCGGGCCTCGATTCAAGGAATTCGGGTTTATACTCCCTTACCACACCCTCAGCGCTGTGGTGATCCACGATGATATTGATCTTGGTGTTTGCCGGCAGATCGTTGTTCATTCCAGGCGCAACACAGTCCACGAGCGCCAGGTAGTCACACTCAGCAAGGATCTCTTTGGTGAGATGCTCCATTTTGATCTCAAGGAGGTTGACAAACGCACGATTTTCCTGATGGCCGATATTTCCCTCGTAAAGGATCCGGGTCGCAAGTTTGCCTTTCGAGGCATCGTGAGCGATCACGGACAGCGCCATAGCGCTGGAGATCGCGTCCGGATCAGGATTTTTATGCGTGATGATGCCAAGCGTGCCGGACCATGAAGAAAGAAGAGAGTAAAGTTTCTGGGCATTTCTCGATGCGATGAGATTTGCCATATGGTTTACGGCAGACTTGGCCACGACCTTCTGCGGATACAGAACAACATCGGCGCCGTTGTCGGCAAGCTGATCGGTAGAAAAGAGGTCAACGGCGCGGGCGATGATATTTGCATTCGGATATGCCTTTCTGATGTTCTGAACTGCGGCCAGATTTGCATCCTTGTCGGATGAAAGAACAAATACGACTTCCGGTTCAGGAAGTTTCGTAAGGATCAGCGGATCGCTGATGTCGCCGACGGTTGCCTGATGCCTGCGGTCCCGCAGATCATCGATGCGTTTTTCATCAGAATCAACGATCAGAATGTTGTCATTTGACTCGCTGAGTTCTTCAAGTACGTTATACCCAATGCTGCCGCATCCCAGAATGAGATATTTTATTTGTTTATTTTTATTTTTCTGGGATACGGTCTGAGTCCCATCAGTCTCAACCATACGTATCTTATTAGTATCGGCTGGTTATTAAGGATATGGAGATTGAACTGCAGCAGAAATATCATAAGAAAATCTATAAATATTCCCATGACGTATCTAATTAGGTCAAACGACACAAGAACAAGGGCCTATAGCTTAGTCAGGAATAGCGACGGACTCTTAATCCGTAGGTCAGGGGTTCAAATCCCTTTAGGCCCGCTTTGTTTTTTTAAGATTTTTTTTATACAATTCGACTGATTATTTCACATCAGTGTCTAAAATGAGGCAACGATTTGCGCCGTAAAAAAATTCAGTTCAAGTGATCTGAGAAAAAATATATGGAATCCTATTTCTTTTTAGGATCGGCTTTTCTCTTTGACATGGAAGGAAGATCCAGCATATACTTGCCGTCATCCCCCATGCCTATGATGATATCCTGAGATTCAGCCAGCCGTTCGAGATTCAGTTCATACGTCCCTTTGCTGACGATCCTGACACTCTCGACACGCTCTAAAATATCGGTCGGGCGGGTGGCCGGACCCTGGTGTTTTACTTCGAGCACTTCCTGCTTCGTTTCCTCAGCGATCTTTTCGATAGACTTCTCCTCCAACACATCCGCATTTTTTACACGGTCACTTACGTAGAGGAATTTTTTGCCGCCGCAACTCGGACATCCGCGAAGGATCTCGACCGATCCGTCACGAAACTCGCGTCCACATTTTGTACATTTATGCGGCATAGATTACTGTGCTGCCGAGGCCCATGCAATAAGTCTGTCTTTTTCCCGGGAAAGCATTTTCAGCTGATCGACCGGGCCGATGACCATCAGACGCGGAGCATTGCTCTTCTTTCCGAATACCTTCGTAAAGAATCCTTTGTCACCGCCCATCGAGGGATATGTCTCGATCTCGATCCCGGAAAAGCCGCCGGGGGTGATCTCCATCATGGTCGTCTCGAGTAGTTTCCCCTGCTCCTCCGGAGTGAGACCCTGCTCGAGGACGACGACACTGCCCTGACGGACATCATCCAGGATCAGCCGTATCTTTTCATACGACGTCATCTTGGAAAGACGCTCTGCAGACAGCATATCGATCTGAACTCCCTGAATCATCTACCTCACCTGAAAACCTCGGAGATCTTCGCGTAAAGCTCTTCCATGTTGTTGCCCTCAAGACCGGAGATCTGGACCACCGGGTGCTGGGGGAACGCGCTCTTGATCCGCTGCGGAGATGCGTCCGGCAGATCGATCTTGTTTGCAACGATGATCACCGGCAGTTTCCGCGATTCGATGATACCCACCATCATGATGTTCACATGCATGAATGGATCCTGGGTACTGTCGAGGACATAGATCACGCCGTCGATATCTTCACGCAGCCAGTGCATTGCTTCGGCAACACCTTCAGTTGCTTCACGGGCACGGGCCACGGCTTCGTCCTGATCCATACCATATTCCAGAAACTCGTGATAATCGATCTTCGTTGTGACACCGGGAGTGTCAACGATATCGATGAGCAGTTTGCTGCTTCCCGAATTGATCTCAACGCCCTCCTTTCTTCTTGCACGACGGGTCTCATGAGGGATCTCACTGACAGGACCGACAGCTTCACCGGTCACATCGCGAACTATACGGTTGGCAAGTGTGGTTTTACCCGCATTCGGGGGGCCGTAGATACCCACCCGCGAACGTTTTTTGCCAAACAGCTTTCCGAAAAAGCTTCTGAGACGAGGAAATGCTACCATTAAAACACCTAAATTGGATTATGTAGTATATTCCCCTTTACTGAGATATAAACCTCATGCTATGACCCGGAGAAATATCGACAGAACATTACGGCCGGATCCGGACCCGTCTCCCTTATACCTTGCAATGCCTTCATAGATCTTTACTGTGAATGGATGTTCCGAAAAATATTTATCAGGAATGGACAAATATCTGCATTCCGTTCACGAATTTTTCCTGCGATGGAAAAAAGATACTCGTATCATAAGCCTATTAAGTCATGACAGAGCATTAACTCATTATACCACCTTAGCGTTGGTAAAAACATGACATCACCAGCAAAACAATCCAAAACAAAAAAGAACAGCGTTCTTGATATCGCAAGTCTGAATGTCATCTCGGTACCTCCCACCATGAGGATAATCGAGGGGATCCAGATGATGAGCCGGCACAACTTTCGTCGCCTGCCGATCACCGATCCCGGAACCAAGAAACTGATTGGGATTGTAACGATCACTGATGTTATCGACATGATGGGAGGAGGCAGCAGATACAACCTTATTGCAAACAAGCATAAAGGAAATCTTCTGGCCGCCTTGAATGAAAGCCTGCGGGAGATCGCCACCGAAAGTGTGACCGGTTTTTCACCGGCAACGACCATCAAAGAAGCAGCCTCCATCCTTCTGGAAACAGGACACGGCGGTTTTCCCATTCTCAACCCCGACACAACACTCGCAGGGATCGTCACCGAATACGATCTGATGCGGATGCTTGCCGGGAAAGAATCGGATCTGGTGGTCGACGAGATCATGACCGCATGCCCAAAGAAGGTTGCACCCGATCTGCCTCTCAGTCATGTTACAAAACAGATCGTTGACGACGGATACCGGCGTCTTCCCGTGGTTAAAGACGGGATACTGCTCGGTATGATCACAGCGACGGACATTATGGGCTATCTTGGAAAAGGCAGGGTCTTTTCCGAGATGCAGACAGGGACCGTTGATGAGGTCCTCAGCCTCCCCGTCCGCGATATCATGACTGCAGCCGACATCAGAACGGTCTCGACCGACATGCCGATCAACGCAGTAGCAAAAGAGATGCTGAACCGCGGGATCGGAGCATTCCCCGTTATGGACGGAGGACGGCTCAGCGGGATTGTGACCGAATTCGACCTGGTAAAAGCGCTGACTGGAACGATGTAAACCATTTCACCGGATGACGTCTGAAAACAGATGCAGATGATTCATCTGGTGGATACCCGAAAACATCCTCTGCAGGCGGATGACTGCGGAGAGAGATGATGTTTTCTGCCACGCGATTGAATACACTCTTCAAAGAGGAGGAAGCAAACATGAACCAGAAACTAACCGTAAAAGACGTAATGTCCAAGCCCGTTTCGATTGCAAAATCTGCACTGATCCCGGAAGCCCTTTCAAAGATGCTTGGCGAAGGAATTGATCCGATCGTTGTAACAAACGACCGTGTTGTCGTGGGGACAGCCTCCCGCCGGACCATCGCAGAAAAGATGGGAAGTAAAAAGACCGGCAATATCCCGGCATCCCAGATTCGTGTTGCAAGCGTTACGAAAGAGGACTTCACCTCGGTTTATCAGGATCAGGACGCCGAACTGCTCGTCCCGCTTCTCCAAAGATACAAGATCGTCATTGTTTGGGATGAAGAACACCGGCTTATCGGCCAGGTCACCAAAGGCGATCTGTTAAGACACATGATACCCGAAGGTCCGCTTGATACATTGACAGAGATCGCGCCGCGTATCACGCCGGACGACCGCCTCGTCCAGCTTCACCGCAGAATGGCAAACAACGGCGCGACCCGGTTTATTGTGATGGACGGAAACAAGTCCGTCGGCATCGTCACTGAGACGGATATTGCCAAAGTTCTCGTAAAACTGAAAAGCGAGATCGACAAACACTTCGACAACGCTCTCCGAAACGTAACGGCAGGCGACATCATGTCAACACCCCTCGTTACTACGCAGATAAATACACCTGTCTCCAAAGTAGTGGATATGATGCTTGCCAAAAATATCAGCACCATTCCGGTCGCTGAAGGCGAAAAGGTCATCGGGTTCATCACCAGAAAATCCCTGGTCAATGCACTCTGACCACACTCTTTTTTTATATAATATTTGACATTACAGAATTTCCAGACAGGCAAATCACCTTTACCTCACATCAAAATCCAGAAAAGAGGATATCTCCAGCGCGTAAATCCTATTAGCTCTCACACCAAACAACTGGATACCCAGCCCTGAAAAAGGGAGAAACATACTTCTCAGGAACCACCATGAACCCGGAAGAAAAAGAATACGATACCGCCGGCCTGACCGGAAAGCTGCCCGCAGTTCTCTGGAACGACGGAAACATCACAAAGATCAGCGACACGGCAGCGCGGGAAGAGGAGATCGTCCTGCATCTCAACGACCGCGAGTATTTACACATCGTGGCAAGCCGCGATATGCTGAGAGAATTCGGCGCAGGATTTTTCATCGCAGCCGGGGTCGCGAAAAAGATCATCTCGGTCGAGGTCACCGATAGAGACGTGTTTGTGGAAGCCGAAGTTTTTCCCGGAACCGGGCCGCGTGAAGGGTTTGCTCCTGCGGAAAAAAAAGGTCATGTCGATTCGGATCTGCTCCTCGCTCCAGCGGAGATCTTCGCTGTTCGGGGGGCTATGGACGTGGATGTCTGGAGACAAACCGGAGGTCTCCACTGCGCCGCATTATGGCATGATCACAAAATCATCGCCGTGGCAAGCGATATCGCAAGGCACAATGCCGTTGACAAACTCATCGGCATCATGACCCTGCAGAAAATCCCGCCCGGAACATGCGTTCTCGGATGCACCGGGAGACTCCCGAAAGGCATGGTCATGAAGGCAGTGAATGCCGGGATCCCCGTGATCATAGGAAGGACCGCGGTGACATATCCCGGGGCGATGCTCGCAAAAGAGGAGGGTGTGACCCTCATCGGCTTTACCCGGGAAAACCGGTTCACCGTGTACTCGCATCCAAAACGCATCCGCGGATTTCCCGCAGATGAACCGGAACCCGCGGAAAAAAGCGAAGACGGGATCCTTCTTTCCGGCTGGCAGTATGATAACGGCACGGTGACGCGATCCGTCGACCATGTCGTCTCCGAGGATATGGTCACCCTGTATCTGAATGGAGAAAAATATCTGGAAAATACGGCAACACCCGAGTCGCTCGAAGAGCTCGGGGCCGGATTTTTTATCGCGGCAGGGATCACCAAAAAGATCCGAAAGGTCGAAGTTTTAGGGAGGGATATTTTTGTCGAGGCGGAAGAGACCGCACGGGTCTGCGGAAAAATGGAGTCGGCTGGCGGCTTTTGTCCCCGCGATTCCGAAAGCAACGTAAAGGGCGGCGTCCTGATAATGCCTGAGGAGATATTTTCCGTTCGCGAGGCGATCAACACCGAACAGTGGGATAAGACCGGAGCTCTGCACTGTGCAGTCTTATATTATCAGGGAAAAATAGTCTTCAATGCAAACGACATCGGCAGACACAACGCGGTCGACAAAGTCATCGGCTATATGACGATACATCAGCTGCCGCCTTGTGAATGCATTCTCGGATGTACCGGCAGGATGCCGCAGGGGATGGTCGCCAAAGCGGCAAATGCCGGCATACCGATTATCATATCGCGGGCAGCGGCGACGATCGCCGGAGCGGCTCTTGCCGAACGATCCGGGATCACGCTCATCTGCTTCACCCGGCCGCCCAGGTTCACTGTCTACTCGCACCCGGAACGGATCGCCGGACTTGGGCAGAAAAACACTGTCTGAACCGCATTTTTCCGATATTTCCGGATGGAGTATTTCATCCGGTCCGAATCATCGGCGTACACAATCAGATGCTATTTATTCCCTCACGGAAAACAAATACATCATGACCCTTACGCCAAAAGATGCACTTCTGCGATATCATCTCGCCGAGCGGCTCAAACTCGACATCATGATGATCGCCCACCAGTTCGTAACGATCCCCTCGCTGAAAAAAGAGGAGAAAGCCGGCGCAAAAACCATTCTGATCGCGTTGACCGATGTTCTCGCAAGCGACTGCGAAGCCGCGGCAAAAATGACCGGAGCGGAAGAGTTCAATCAGGCGGCTGCCGTTTTGCTCGCGGTCATCGGCCTTGCCGAATCGAACCAGTTCGGTCTTGCGTCCGACAAAGCAGGCGAGGCAATGACCCCGATAACAACCGTTGCCGCCGGCGCATATGCGGTTTTGAACGAACATGGACTTATCTGAATTCCAGAATTTTCTTGCGGCCCGCTACTCGGTCCGCGAGTATGAAGCAGGCTGCCTGACAGAAGAGGAGAAGGACTACCTCCTCCAGGCCGCAGCATCCGCCCCGTCTGCCGGAAATCTGGAGGCATGGGACCTCGTCATCGTCACGGACGCCGGCCAGCTCGAACTTCTCGGAGACGCTGCCGGAAACCAGCATCAGATCCCGGACGCAGGATCGGCTCTTGTCGTCTGCGCAAATTACATCAGATCGATGTCAAGGTATGCTGACAGAGGCATCCTCTTCGCCGTCCAGGATGCCACGATCGCCGCCACCTACATGATGCTTGCAGCCCATGCTCTTCGCCTGCACACCTGCTGGATCGGCGCATTCGACGAAGAGGAGGTCAAAGGAGCCCTGGATCTGCCCCCGCATATCCGGCCTGTCGCGATCCTTTCGATCGGCAGAGGAATGCCGCCCGAGTCTCATCCTGAAAGGATGGACCCAGAAGGCCACGTCCATTACGACATCTGGTAAGACATCCCTTCTTTTTTTATTCTGCAGAGCGCCGCAGGATATACTTTCCAATTCCAACACGCTCATGTATCTTCACAGCCAATAGCTATTCAACAATGAAGTATGGAGTATCCGTTCAAAACATGATGAGTCTCATGGCATCACGCATCGATGCCATCGCTCAGAAGATCTCTTCAGATCAGGTGGATGCATTTCTCGATGCGGTCCTTACTGCAGAGCGTATCTATGTGATGGGAGCAGGAAGATCCGGACTGGTTGCCAAATCCTTTGCGATGCGTCTGATGCACACAGGATTCACCGCCTATGTCGTTGGCGAGACCATCACCCCGGCGATCGGTGAAGATGATCTGATCGTTGCCTTTTCCGGATCGGGAAACACAAAAACCATCGGGGATATCGCAGAGACCGCAAAAGGTCTTGGCGCGAAGGTCGCTTTGATCTCATCCAATCCGCAGTCGCGTATCGGCCATATCGCAGACTATGTCATTGAGATAGAGACCCAGCGTGATCCGGTCACCTGCGATGCCCATGAGTATGAGATCCGTCAGATGCTTGGCGAGCACCGGTCCTTTGCCCCGCTTGGAACCATCTTCGAGACCTCTTCGCTGATGTTCGGGGACGCCGTCATCTCGACCTTGATGGATATGAAAAAGATCGAAGAAGCCGATCTGAAACGCCGGCACACCAATATCGAGTAGTATGACAGAGTTTGCATCACGCGTAAAAGCCATCGATATCTCAGGTATCAGAAAGATGTTCGAGTCGGCGGCTCCCGGATCCATCAATATGGGTCTCGGCCAGCCCGACTTCGACACACCGGATAATATCAAAAACGCCGCGGTCAAGGCCATTGCCGAAGGCAAAACAGGATATACGAACAATGCAGGTATCGATGAGCTCCGTGCCGCAGTAGCGAGAAAACTCAAAACGGAAAACGGGCTCTCCTACGAACCTGCAGACATCCTGATCACAGCCGGCGGATCGGGCGCACTGCACGCAGCTATCTTCTCACTCGTCGAGAACGGACAGAAGGTCGTCTTCAATAACCCGGGTTTTGTATCCTACGGTTCACTTGCAACGCTCGCCGGCGGAATTCCCGACCCGGTCGCCCTGAAACCCGATCTCCATCTGGATGTTGAGGCGCTGAAAGAGCACTTCTCCGACAAAAATACCAAAGTCATGATCTTGAACAGCCCGGCAAATCCCACCGGCGCGGTCGAGACGAAAGAGACGATAAAAGCGGTTGTCGAGTCTGCGGCTGATTACGGGGTCACTGTCCTCTCCGACGAAGTCTACGAGAAGTTTTGTTACGGAGATACGGAGTTTGTCAGCGCCGGAACGTTCGGCGACAACGTCGTTACGATCAACGCAGCAAGCAAGACCTATGCGATGACGGGATGGCGGATCGGATTTATGGCGGCTTCACGGGAGATCATCGATCAGGCGGTCAAGATCCAGCAGTACTCGCTTGCCTGCCCCACCTCGATCGCCCAGTATGCGGCGCTCGAGGCATACACCGGGGATCAGTCCTCGATAGGTGTAATGAAGAAGGAATATGAAGCACGCAGGAATCTCCTTATCGGCGGACTTCGGGAGATGGGGATCTCCGTGGATATGCCGGAAGGAGCATTCTACGCGTTCCCGAAACTTGAACCCGACACGGTCATGAAGATCGTGGCGGCGGGCGTGATCATCACGCCGGGAGCTGCATTCGGCTCGAAAGGTGTCGGATACGCCCGTATGAGCTATGCAACGTCCCAGGAAAATATAAGAATCGCTCTTGACAGAATACGAACGGTCGTGAAATAAATGGAACTTACCGAAATCAATACATTACTTGAAAAACTCTCGAACGCACACGGCATTTCCAGCCGGGAATCGGAGATTGCAAAGATCATCCGTGCCGAGATCGCAGATTATGTGGATGAGATCAAAACAGATAAGATGGGCAATCTGATCGCGGTGAAAAAAGGCGGCGACTTTAAGATCATGCTCGCCGCCCATATGGATGAGATCGGTCTGATGGTCCAGTTCGTGGACGATCACGGGTTCATCAGATTTGTCGCGGTCGGCGGATGGTATAATCCGGTGATGGTCGGACAAAGGGTCATTCTCCACGGAGAGAAGGGACCAATCTACGGCGTTCTCGGCAATAAACCGCCGCATGTGATGACCGAGGAGGATAAGAAGAAGCCGATCGATATGGCAGATCTGTTCATCGATGTGGGCGCTAGATCGCCCGATGAGGTCGAGGCTCTCGGCATTACGGTCGGAACATCGGTCACGATGGACCGTGAGTATGTAAAACTTGCCGGGACCACGGTCACGGGAAAGGCGATGGACAATCGCGCCGGGTGTGCGATGCTGATCGGCGCTTTGAAGGAGATGAAGACCGCAAACACCGTCTATGCAGTGTTCACGGTGCAGGAGGAGGTCGGGCTGAAGGGAGCGAAGACGAGTTCCTATACTCTCGATCCGGACGTGGCCATCGCCACGGATGTGACGATCCCGGGAGACTCGCCGGGTGTCGAGCGGCGCAAAGCCCCGGTGTATATGGGCAAGGGACCAGTCATTGGCATGGCTTCGGCGAGCGGCCGCGGCCATCTCGCGGATCCGCGGATCGTTGACTGGCTCGTCAAGACCGGAAAGAAGTTCAATATCCCCTGTCAGATCGAGGTGGGAGACGGCGGCAACACGGACGCTTCCGCAATCAACTTTGAACGCGGCGGGATCCCGAGCGTTCCGATGTCGGTTCCGGCACGATATATCCATTCGCCGGTCGAGGTCATCGACTTAAAAGATCTCCAGGCGGCTATCCATCTGCTCGCAAAAGCAGTGGAAACAAAACCAAAATTCTAATTTTTCCCGTCTTCTTTTTTTTTGTTTTTGACCTGAATTTGACAGTTGGCAAATATGCTCCCCCACATCTCTTTCCTTTTTTCTGATTAAGGGGTGCGGGGACGCGACTTCGGCGCGGAGCGTCCCGCGGTGGAAATATCTTATGTTCAAGGCTCGCG
>Ga0265294_10000668_pt1 | contig 46099 bp, 22 predicted proteins | sample MunlanPumphouse3_FD_192504 | JGI IMG/M metagenome (GOLD analysis project Ga0265294, IMG submission 192504) | Groundwater microbial communities from a municipal landfill in Southern Ontario, Canada - Pumphouse #3 | ecosystem: Environmental > Aquatic > Deep subsurface > Groundwater | place...
ACACACAGCTCTTCAATTACTTATTAGAATTTGATAAAAATAGTTTTGTAAGCCGGCCCTCTGCTCTCCATTTCTAAAGCCCCTGAAATACCGCAAAAATAAGCATAATCGACGCAACAAGACGATTTCGTCGCTATTTATTAGCTTTTCCCCCGATAATATCCACAGCCTCAAGAGCTAATCATCTGCTAAACTTGCCTTTATCTCTTTGGCACAGTAATTGCGATCTGATAGGGCAAGGAGCCAATGATGAAATTACTTATTATTCACCCAGAGCGATTGACAGAGGAAGACATAGCCCAGTTTGGCGCAATGACAGACACGAGCGTGCATTTGGCCGTGAGTCTGAGCGATGCCAAAAGGTTGATCTCGATAGGCATCATAGATGTGATAGCCACTATGTTAGACTCGAAACAAGAGTTTGATTTCTTCACCAAGTCATTTGATAGCCAGCAGTTATCCAAGTGGGTAATCGGACTGGCGGATGAGGATACCCTGTCTCTAAGCTATGGTTCAAATGTGCATTTGGTGAATTCAATCCCTTCATTGATCAACACAGTGAAGCAGTTCACGATGAAGACGGATTGGGCACAATGACTTGCCGCAATCATCAATTCAAACAAAAACAAATAAAGAAGGAGAACAAAACCATAGTTATGCCACACAAGCCGTTGACTTACCCACTTTCTATCTTTTATGCACGGATGCTGCATAGCCTTCCGCAAAACTTGGAAGCTATCGGCCACATCGTTTTGTGTTTTTCGTTATCTTACGCTACTGACCTGAGCAGGCCAGGGCATCTGCTCTATATCAACCCTATAAAAACATAAGGAGAATCTTATGAAACACAATACTACTACCTTAGTTCTTGCCGTACTAATCATGAGCTTGTTTTCAAGTTTATGGGCCCTTGAAATCACCGTTGGCTCGGGTGAAACAACCTCTACCTCTCATCTTCCGATCTACGCCTGGGACGAGTATTCATATTCTCAACAGATTTACCCTGCAGCCTGGATTGGCAGCGCAATCGAAATTACTAAAATCAGATTCTACTGGGTGTCAGGAACGACCGAAAATAGCAACGACTGGACTATATACATGGGCAATACCTCTCAAGCAGGCTATTCTGTCCTTGTAGGCTGGATTCCTGTCACATCTATGACCCAGGTTTTCAGTGGCAACCTCAGTCTGCCCTCTGCAGAAGGATGGTGGGAGATTACCCTTGATGACGCTTTTTTGTATAACGGCACAGATAATCTGGTGATCGCTATCGACGAAAACAGTGCCGGTAATTGTTCCACTCCCCCGGGAGCCGAATGGCGCAGCTACGGAACAGATATACCCGATGGGGGAAAGGGGCCATCTGAAGCTAAGAGCAGCATCTACTACGCTAATGATGGGCTTGAGAACAATCCAGATCCTGCCAACCCACCCTCAGTATTCGATGAGATGATAACTATCACTAATGTAATCAATCAGATTATCCTGGTAGATTCGGATGATACTCTCCCAGTTGAATTGTCTTCTTTTACCGCGGTAGCTACCCAGCAGAATTATGTCAAGCTGGATTGGGTCACTCAGACCGAATCAAGCATGTGCGGATATTACGTTTACCGCAGCGAAAGCAATGTGCTGGAAACCGCCTTGCAGGTAAGTCTCCTGATTCCAGCTACTAATACATCAAGTGAGTGCAAATATAGCTATCTGGATACCGAGGTGAACGAAGGCACCTGGTATTATTGGCTACAAAGCATCGAATACACGGGAGAATCCAATTACTACGGGCATATCTTCGTAAGTATCGAAAGTGGTGATGAAGATACAAGCCCAGACCTGGTGCTTGTTACTTCCATTAACAAGATTTTCCCAAACCCCTTTAATCCTGTAACTACGATCAACTATGAACTGAGAAAGGTAGAGACTGTCAATATCAGTATCTACAATGTGAAGGGAGAAAAAGTGAAAGTGCTGCTCTCGGAGGAGAAACAGCCAGGTAGCTATCATATTGTCTGGAATGGCGATGATGCCAACGGCAGAACTCTGGCTTCGGGGACATATATCATCCTGATGAACGCCGGAGATATCCGCTCCAGCAAAAGAGCCATGCTGATGAAATAGGCTCTTCATAATAAGCAAAACCCCGGTCAAAGCCGGGGTTTTGTATTTTATTGGGGCAGATATTGAAGCTCAGAGCTAATGCCTTGCCTTTCGATCAGGAGAAATTATGCTCTTTATCTGTTCCCAAGCTCAATTTGCCGAAAAGCCGCGGCAAAAAGGAGAACAGGCTTGAAAAAGGGAGCACCTTTCGTGCTCTGCAGACGAGAGGTCTGCAATCCAGTAGCCATCGTCTCTTCTTCGGTGTTCTCGGTGGTAAAAAGAATCCGTGTCAATTTGTCTAATCCGCACAATCCGTGTGACTATTCTTTTGTTTACTGCACGCACCAGCTAAAGCTGATTGAGCGGCCGGCTAAAGCCAGCGTTACGGACTGCGGCGGATAGTCTGCCATCTGCTTTATTCCATTAACATCATTTTGCGGGTGCTGCTGTAAGCTCCGGCGGTAAAACGATAGAGGTAGATGCCGCTGGAGAGCGGATTCCCCTTGTCGTCACGGCCGTTGAAGACTAACTGGTAGCGTCCTGCAACCTGATCACAATTCACCAGACTACGCAGCAATTGGCCTTTCACGTTATAGACGGCAAGGCTTACGTTCGCACTATCTTTGAGCTCGTAGCTGATGGTGGTTTCAGGGTTAAAGGGATTGGGATAGTTGCCCTTTAGAGCAGTAACTGCAATGGGCACAATCTCATCCTCATTGGCGGTAGGATTCATCACGAAGTTTACTGTGGTATTTTGATTTGGGGTCACGGTGATGTCTGCTTGGGTGAGAGTATCGTAGTATGCAGCGCTAGCGGTGATTGTGTAGATTCCGGCTGGTACGCTCATGATATAGGCACCGGCGCTGTTTGTAGTGGCGCTAAATCCACCACTGGCAGTAACTGTGGCACCGGCAAGGCCCTGGTAGTTTGGTTTTCTCACCAGGCCCACGATATTGCCACTCACCACGGCTTTTATCAGAGAATTTGAGAGGGCGGGAGCAGAGATCACATCGGCGGTGTACACGGCTTTTATAGCCCATTTGTAATTACCGTTCGGGATGGTGGTCCAGCCTTGATCCTCAAAGTTCAGAGTAGTGATTACTTCATCGCTTAGGCTCGTCCAGGAGCTTTCGTTGTTTTCCTGTCCCACGGTAAGGCGCCAGGCTTTGTAGCCTATCAGAGTGCGGTTTGTGCCTCTTAAAGGAGTGATAGGGCTGCTGTTTATGCTCTGGGAAGCTGTGGGTTCTGCGCCTGCAAGACGCACGTTTCTTGCGAAGTTACCAATGTAGAGATTATCAATGAACCATTCATTCCACAGGCCATCATTTGTATCTGGGTCTTGGGCCTGGAAGGCCATTTTGACTTGCATTCCGGCATAGGCTGCCAGATCGATCGTAATGGGAAGCTCGTAATGGTTTTGCCCATCTGCGCCGGAAGAGGCATCCCAGAGCACAGTCCAGGTGCTGCCACCATCGCTGGAGATTTTCACATAATAATGCCCACCTTCGGGAGTACCGAGCTTGGCATAGGTATCGAAACTAAGATAGGCATCTGGCGGGCAATTGAAGGAGGGAGTGAACAGCCACTCATCCTGATGGGTGTAATCCCACCACAGACCGGCCTGCTTGCTTCCCTGGGTAGGTGCCACATTGCCGCTGCCGGAGATATTGATGGTGCCAAAATTGCACCAGGTGGGAAATACACCTATGGGATTGATAGCACCGGCATTGGTGATAATCTGAGACCAGGCTGTGGGCGGGAAAGTGGTGCCCTCAAAGCTTTCGGTGATCTCAATGGAGTTTGGATCCGGAGCATGCCAAGCAAGATTCACAGCGTTAAATGCTACGTTCACTTCCGCCTCCACGGAGTTCGGAGCGTAGGCAATCTCGCTGAGGGCGATATTACCCATATCATGGTTAGTTCCACCCACAGCAATGGTTCCGCTGGTGGAGCTATAGCCCGCAGCGGAAATGGTATAAGTATAGCTTTGGTCTGCAAAAACGGTGGGGAGGGCAAAGCTGCCGTTGCTGGCAGAAGAGCCACTGTAGTTTTCATAACCAATCAGATTGATCATGGCTCCGGCAATCCCGCCTCCGGTATCGCTGGCCAGGATGTTGCCTGTAACAGCAACCTGAGCCATGAGGTTCATAGTCACGTTCAGCTCTTCGGTTTCACCTCCCTCCAGCGTGATATTTAAGCTTTGGCTTACATAGCTATGACGGCTGAAGTTTACGGTAAAATCGTTTGGCAATATATTGCTAATGGCAAATTGACCTTGGGCATCGGTCTCGGCAGTGTATAAACGCGCGTCCACGTTTACCAGCACACCGGCCAGGGGACTGCCACCTTCATTCTGCACAGTGCCGGTGATGTGTCCCACACCATCTGGAAGCAGGAAGAAACGGATATTGGAACGATTCGTAGAACTGGTGCCCGAGCTGGCGCTGCTGCCATTGGAAGTGTCGCTCTGGAAACGCAGGGAACTTGGATAATCTGTGGCAGAGCAATAAACCAAAGCATTGTTGGTATAGGATCCCAAAATTACATCGGTAGAGATATCAACGAGCAGATTTGAGCTGCCATCCCATAAGAAAGGCTCGTCAAAGCCATGGATATTCCAACCTTGATTGGGCAAGAATGAAGCTCTCTGCCACACAGTGGTATATGCACCACCCTGAAAAGTACTGCCAAGAGCTTGCAGGTTTGTATGCTTCAGACGAATAGTGAAATTTGGCATGGGCCTGCATTCATTCAGATCCAGAACGTTGAAAGCAAGAGCGGAGATCATTCCGGGAATGGCTCCGTCAGCATAAAAATCGTCAGCTTTGTAAAGAAATTGTTGACGGAAGGCTTTATACCAGGTTCCATAAGGAGTAGGGGGACCAGTGGAGGTGTTTGCGTCATAGTCGGTGCCGATTTCTACCACCAGCAGGTTTGCATCCATTACGTTCACAGAGTAGGGAGCTGTCTCGTTGTTGTTGGGATTTCCATCTCCGGCTGCCTCTACTTTTCCCCAGATCTGGGTCTCACCGCTCACAGTGGGAGTCCAGGGAATGGTGAATTCGATGATCTGTTGAGGAGCTATAGTAGTGCCGGCTACGGAGCTCAGCTCCACAATGCCGGTCTGCATCAGTTTTACTGTATAGTCACTCACAGTGGTAATGCCAGTATTGCGCACAGACACCACATAAGGCTGTTCGCTTCCTACAGATGGAGTAGCAGCACCGCTTAGTGAGATCGCAGCCAGGTCCAGGTGAAGGCTGGCATACGCCACTATATCATAAATGTACCAGTAGTTGTAATTAAAAGTGGTCTCTCCGTGAGAACGGAACTTTAGCTGGATGGTCTGCCCGGCAAAAGGAGCCAGGGATAAAGTTAGGTTTTCCCCGCCTGTTACTCCCCAATCGCCCTCTGCGCTATAAGACCACAGGACATTAGAGACACCTCCTGCCACCGCGATGATTTCAAAGGTTTCCGGGGGGTTGCCATGGCCGACGTAATCATTAACGTAATGGCTCACGACCAAGTCTCCAGCACTTACTGGCACGATGATGTCTGGCGAAGTTGCGCAGAGATCGTAGTTTGTGGTTGAGGGTGACCAGCTCAATTGCAGAGCACCTCCCGTAATCGACCAGTTGGAACCTAAGGTCCAACCCTGGTTTGTGTCAAAGGGCTCTGAATAAAAAGCACTTTGTCCCCAGGCAAAGGCCGCGACAAGCATAAACATGGCTACGAGCATTGCTTTTAGTAAACATTTTCTCATGTTAGCTCCTTGTTTGTTAAGCTTTGGACTATCCAATAGGCTCGGCTTGATTCCTTGGAAATCCAAACTTGTTCCAAATCTATTTTTCTAAGGCAAGACCTGTATATTCCGTCTTGTCTATCTTTCTATCATCACTTTATCCATGCTACCCGCAGAGACCACACATGGCCGCCGTCATTCTAAGGGCTAAACTGAATCCTGTAGTGCTATAAAGATAATACCACAACATACTCTCATGCATCATTCATTCCAAAGCTCTGTATTGAAGCTAAAATATTGGATTCGTTTGCGTCTCGTGTCGAACAAGACCAGAGCTCTTGAGAAAAAAAAGAAAGGCCTTGAGAAAAGCAGCTCCCAAGCTCAATTTGCCGAAAAGCCGCGGCGAAAAGGAGAGCAGGCTTGAAAAAGGGAGCACGTTTCGTGCTCTGCAGGCGAGAGGTCTGCAATCCAGTAGCCCTCGTCTCTTCTTCGGTGTCCTCGGTGGTAAAAAGAATCCGTGTGATCCGTGTGATCTGTGCAAACCGTGTGATCCGTGTCAATCCGTCTAATCCGCACAATCCGTGTGACTATTCTTTTGTTTACTTCACACACCAGCTAAAGCTGATTGAGCGGCCGGCTAAAGCCAGCGTTACAGACTGCTATGTATGACTTTAGGGGCAGATGGAGAAAGAGCTCAGACTCCAGTGCCATTCTATTCTATCCTATCCTATTCTATTCTATTCTATCTTATCTCACCCTATTCTATCCTCGAAGGAAAACCCCGGCCGAAGCCGGGGTTTTCGTATGCTATTTTGGCAGATGGTCTGCCAAGAGATTTATTCCATCAACATCATTTTACGGGTGCTGTGATAAGCTCCAGCGGTGAAGCGATAGAGATAAATGCCGCTGGAAAGCGGTTTTCCCATCTCGTCACGACCGTTGAAGACTAAGCGATAGGCTCCCGCAGCCTGATCTGCATTCACCAGACTACGTACCAATTGGCCTTTCGTATTGTACACGGCGAGGCGTACGTTTGCAGACTCCTTGAGCTCGTAGCTGATGGTGGTTTCAGGGTTGAAAGGATTGGGGTAATTGCCACGCAGGGCTGTTGCTGTAATGGGCACAATCTCATCTTCATTAGATACTGGAACCATCACGAAGTTTACTGTGGTGTTTTGATTTGGGCTCACAGTGATGTCTTCATGGGTGAGAGTAGTGAAGTCCGTTGCGGCAGCAGTTACATTGTAGATTCCGGCCGGGACATTCATGATATAGGCTCCCGCACTGTTTGTGGTGGCAGAAAATCCACCTTCAACTGTTACTATAGCGCCAGCAATGCCCTGGTTGTTTTCTTTTCTTACAAAGCCCACAATGTTGCCACTCAGCACTTCTTTTACCAGAGAATTTGAGAAAGCAGGAGCGGAGATCACACCGGCCGTGTATATGGCTTTTACAGCCCATTTGTAATTGTTGTTGGGGATGGTGCTCCAGTCTTCATCCTCAAAGTTTAAGGTAGTGATCATTTCATCGGTGAGAGAGCTCCAGGAGCTTTCGTTGTTTTCCTGTCCCACCGTAAGACGCCAGAGCCTGTAACCTACCAGAGTGCGGTTTATGCTTCTGGCAGGACTGTTGAGGCTGCCTTTGTGTGGGTCATTAGCCCGGCTCAAGTGGCTTTCGGCATCTTCACGCACAGCCTGGGAGCTCTTGTTGATGGTCTTGGTGTCCGCCGCGAAGCGCACGATTTCTGCGAAGTTGCCAATGTAGATATTATCTATGAACCACTCATGCCACAAACCATCATCTGAATCAGAATCCACGGCATGGAAGGCCAGCTTCAATCCCAATCCAGCATAGGCAGATAGATCTACTGTAACGGGAATCTCGTAGTGGTTTTGCCCATCTGCTCCAACAGAAGCATCCCACAAGGCAGTCCAGGTGCCGCCACCATCGCTGGAGACTTTCACGTAGTAATGTCCACCATCGGGAGTACCCAGCTTGGCATAGGTATCGAAGCTAAGATAAGCATCTGGAGGGCAATTGAAGGCAGGAGTAAGCAGCCACTCATCCTGATGATTGTAATCCCACCACACGCCAGCCTGTTTTGTGCCTTCTGGAGGTACCACGTTGCCGGTGCCGGAGATATTGATGGTGCCAAATTTGCACCAGGTGGGATATACACCTATGGGATTGATAGGGCCGGTATTGGTGATGATCTGAGACCAATCTGTGGGCGGGAAAGCGGTGCCCTCGAAGCCTTCGGTGATTTCGACAGCGTTCGGATCCGGAGCATTCCAAACAAGATTTACACCGTTGAAGGCTGCGTTCAGTTCTGCCTCCACAGAGTTCGGGGCATAGGCAATTTCGGTAAGGGTGATATTGCCCATATTGTGGTGAGTTCCGCCTACATCAATGGTTCCGCTGGTAGAGGTATAGCCCGCCGCTGAGATGCTGTAAGCGTAGCTGTGTTCTGCAAATACGGTGGGAATAGTGAAGCTGCCGTTACCGAGCGAGCTACCACTGTAGTTCTCATAACCAACGAGGTTGATAATGGCTCCGGCAATTCCGCCACCGGTATCACTGGCCAGGATGGTGCCGGTAACATCTACCTGAGCCATGAGATTCATGGTCACGTTCATTACTTCGGTTTCATCTTCTTCCAGGGTGATATCTATAGTTTGAGTGACATAGCCGTGGCGGCTGAGGGTGACCACATAATCGTTTGGCAAGACATTGGGAATGGTGAATTGCCCCTGGACATCGGTCACGGTAGTATAAGCGCGAACGTCCACGTGCACCTGTACACCGGCCAGAGGGCTGGCATCTGCACCCAGCACAGTGCCGGTGATGTGTCCCACGCCACCAGGGATCACGACAAAGGTGGTTTTGGGGAAGATTCCGGTCGTGCTGCCGCCGGAGGGATTGGCAGGATCATATTCGGTGCTGTCGCTGTACATATTGCGCGAGCGGTTGCTGCCCACGGTTTGAGTTTTGAAGAGGTCACTGGAGCTGTAATATCCGCCATCCAGAGGACGGTTTATCATCATCACCAGATTTCCACCATCCAGATGCATATAGGGCTCGGGGAAGGTGATGGTGATTATATTTTCACCAGAGGGGAAATCCACAAAGCCATCAAAGACCTGGGTCAATTGGCCTGAAGGAATCCAGTCTGCGGCCAGATCGGTCTGAGTTGTACTGCCCAACCAGATCTTGGTGGCCATGCCAGTCAAGTTTGAACTGAATTGATTGTAGAGCCTCAGCCCTGTAATCATTCCCACAAAGTTGCTCATTTCGTCTATGCTATAGATGGTTTCAAAGAGCGAACTTCTGTAGAAGAAGTCCATCGGCATGCGGTCAGTTTGCCCTCCATCGCCAATGGTGATGTCATTTACACCGGTACCGCTCAGGGCTATAGTATGAGTATCACGGGAGTTGGCGCTGCGCAGGCTGCTTTTGCCGCCTATCACATGACGGTTATCCTGATCGTCTGTGATGGTCACTATAGCCGTATCCTCACTCAGGGTGCTGGGGGTGTAAGTAACGGTAAATACGGCAGTTTCCGCAGTTTCCAGAGCGGCAGGGAAGGTAGGCAGATTGCTGAGCGCAAAGGTGCCACTGCCGGCAATGCTGATATTGGTGATGCCCAAAGAGCCACCACCGGCATTGATGATGGTGAAGCTTTTGCTGCGGCTGCCACCCAGATTCGTATCACCAAAGGCATGCGAGCCGGGGCTGACTATACACAGCGGGTCTCCGCCAGCAGGAACCATGAAGAAGCGGATATTGGAGCGATTCGTGGAAACTGTGCCCGTGCTTCCGCTGCTGCCACTGGCAGAGTCAGTCTGGAAACGCAGGGAACTATTGAAATCAGTGGTAGAATAATAAGCCGAAGCATTATAGGAATAGCTTCCTGCAATCTGATCGGTAACAATTTCAACGATCACATTTGAGGTGCCATTCCAGAAGAAAGGCATGTCAAAGCCGTGAATATTCCAAGCAAGCTCTGGCATGAACGAAGGTCTTTGCCACACAGTGGTATATTCGCCAGTTTCAAAAGTGCTGCTAAGAGCCGTCTGGTCTGTTTCTTTCATACGAATGGTGTAATTCGTCATGGCCTGGCAAGTGTTTAGGTTCTCCACATTGAAAGAAACACCGGAAATCATTCCGGGGATTCCTCCGGCTGTGTAGAACTCGTCTGCTCTGAACAGGTACTGCTCACGGAAAGCCCTGTACCAGGTTCCATAGGGGGAAGGAGCACCAGATGTGGTGTTGGTGGTGGTGCCGTCGCCGATTCCAACCACCAAAAGACCTGCTTCCATCACGGTGACAGTCATGGGCCCGGTTTCGTCATTTGAAGGAATTAAGTCTTGCGGGAGCACCACTTTGCCATAGACTTCGATAGTACCTGTCTCGGCAGGGATCCAGTTCAAGGTCACATCAAGCTCTTGATTTACAGCGATAGCAGGGCCGGATACAGAGACAAGTTCGGTGTCCCCGGACATCATTTTCACGGTGTAAGCACCTGCTGCTTGAGCTGCGGTACCGGTGTTTTTCACCCTGACAATATATCCAGAAGCGGTTCCCACAGAAGGGGTGGTGCTTCCGCTAATGGTCAATGCAGACATATCATAGGGCTGTATGCGAACGATATTTGAGAGGGCCGGACTTGACATCACATTGCCTGTGTACACTGCTTTCACGGCGTATCTATACACGCCAAAAGGCAGAGTGCCCCAGGCGTTGTCCACATATTCGGCAGGAGTAATGGCAGATGTGGTCAGCGTGGTCCAGTTAGCTTCATTACCCTGGTCATCATCCAGAAGTCGATAGACCTTGTAACCCATCAGAGAGCGGTCCGGATCTGTATCAGCAGCATGGCTATATGTGGATCTGATCCCGCTTGCAGCCAGACTGCCTTCGGTGATACCCCTGGCTGGGGCTACGATGGGGGTCAGCTTTTTGCCCCGAGCGGGAGCGCCAAAGCCAGCATAACCCCGGATGCTCCAGTTGTAAATCAGATCTGGATTGAGCTCTGTCAAAGTGGCCCATTCGCCCTGGAAAAACATCATATTGCTGAAGCCATCAACGACTTGGCCAGAACTGCAGCCGGCCGGGTGACCTCCGGTAACCAGGCAGCGATAACCAAACCACAGCTCTTCATTACCGGTGATGGCTACAGGAGTGTCCAGCATCACGGTGTTCCACTGTGCAGGTATCGCTGTAAAGGGTTGATCAACTACCATGTTTGCAGGAGCGGCGGGGGTTCCGCCAGTCCACACCCGGATGGAGAATTGGCCGGCTTGGGCCGGCCATACTTTTACCGCCTGGAGGCTGGTGCCCACGTGATCCAACAGCGCATTGCCGGGGAAACGTATGGCTACGTCAAAATCAGCCGCAGCTCCGGTGCCAATGTTGTTTGTGCTGTCACCATTGTCATAGTGCAACCAAGCCTCCTCTCCCGCTGCAGGTTCATTCCAGGTGACCGTAACACTGTTGCCATCAACGGCTTCGGTGGCCAGTACTCCGCTGGCAGGATAGGCTACTTCGTTTACCATCACATCACCCATATTAACCGGTGTCGTGCCAACCACCTGCTGTCCGGGAAGTTGCGCATAACCATCGGCAGTGATAATATAATTATAAGTATGGTTGGCATATACGTTTGGAATAGTAAATTGGCCGGAGGCATTGGTGGTGGCCTCATAAGACTGATAACCGCTGAAAGCTATGGTAGCGCCTGCAATGCCGAGGGTGGGAGCATCGCTGCCCACAATGCGGCCGGTTACGCTTACCGAGGCAGATGGGATCATTACTATATCTACTGTGGTAGCTTCATCTTCCACAATGTTGAAGGGGATGGTCCGTTCATCATAACCGACCTTATGAGCCACAAGGGTCTGAGCTCCCTGTGGAACATGGGGGAAGCTGTACTGACCCGTAGTGGAAGAAACGGTATGAAAGATGGTGTTATTGATACTAATCTCTACACCAGATAAAGCACTGCCAGAGGCAGTAACGGTGCCGGAAAGTGATCCCATACCCTCTATAATCATAAAGAAGCGGGTATTGGAGCGAGCGCTTAAAGTGGAGCCTGTGGTTCCGGTGCTGCCATTGGCACTATCACTCTGGAAACGCGAAGAGCTGATAAAAGGAGTGGTGGAATAATAAACCAAAGCATTGCGTTGATAGTCTCCTGCTACCACATCGGTAACTATTTCGACGATCAGATTTGAGGCGCCATTCCAAAAGAAGGGTACGTCAAAGCTGTGGACATTCCAATCCGCCTCAGGCATGAACGAATCTCTCTGCCACACAGTGGTATATTCACCTGCTTCGAAGGAACTGCTAAGGGCCGTTTGGTCTGTATGCTTCAGGCGAATTCTGTAGTTCGTCATGGCTGTGCATTGTCCCAGGCTCTGCACATTGAAGGCAAGAGCAGAAATTAGTCCCGGAGCTGCGCCCGCAGCATAAAATTCGTCAGCTCTGTATAGAAACTGTTGACGGAAAGCCCTGTACCAGGTGCCGTAAGGCGCAGGAGAACCTGTATCCCCGTTGACAGCGGTGCCGGTGCCGATTTCGGCCACCAGCAGGCCTGTCTCCATTACGCTTACAATGAGGGGAGTTGTTTCGTTGTTGTTGGGATTTTCATCGCCAGCCGCCACGACTTTACCCCAAATCTGCGTTTCGCCGAGCACGGTGGGAGTCCAGGGAATGGTGTATGCTATGATTCCCTGAGGGGCGATGGAGGTGCCATTTGCAGAGCCCAGCTCCACATTACCGGTCTGCATCAGCTTCACCGAATAGTTACTTACAGTGGAAAGGCCGGTATTGCGCACGGTCACCACATAAGGCTGTTCGCTATTAATTGAAGGGGTAGAGCTACCGCTTAGTGAGATCGCAGCCAGGTCTGTGTTCAGGCTGGCATAGGCTTTGATATCATAAATGTACCAGTAGTTGAAATTAAAAGTGGATCCTCCGTGAGCACGGAACTTCAATTGAATGGTTTGACCGGCAAAAGGTGCGAGAGATAAAGTCAAATCCTGTCCACCATCTGCTCCCCAGCTCACATCTGTGCTATATGTCCATAAGACAGTGGAGATGCCACCCGCAACAGCAATGATTTCGAAGGTTTCGGGTGGTGTGCCTTGCCCGCCGTATTCATTGAGGTATTGGCTCACAACCATGTCTCCAGCAGTCAAAGGAACTACAATATCTGGCGAGGTCGCCGATAGATCGTAGTCCGTGATTGAAGGTGACCAGCTTAATTGTAGAGAGCCTCCCGTTATCGACCAGTTGGAATCTAAAGTCCAGCCTTGACCTAGGTCAAAAGGCTCTTCATAAAAGAGACTCTGCCCCCAGGCAAAGGCGGCGGCAGCTATAAATATGGCCAAGAGGATTGCTTTAAGCAAACACTTTTTCATGTTAGCTCCTTGTTAATCTTTTCAGTTTTGGATTACTAATAGGGTTGTCGTGATTCCTTGAAAACCCAAGCTCGTTTCGAAATCTATACTCCAATGCAAGAGCTGTATTCGCAGCCTTGCCTACCTAAATCATAAACCACTTATCCACTATAATCTCTGTGGAAGAAAAATGGCTAACACCAATTGCTAAAAGGGAATAACACTCTATGTACTGTAGGGCTGGCATTTCAATATGCTGAGCATATTGCCCATGATAAGAACCTTTACAAAGGCTCCAATGCCGGGGTAAATTCCACCCTTATGGTTTTCGATCGCTGAAAACTGTCTCGCTCTTTCAGGTGCTATCTTTCCTGCGTTATGCGATCAATTACAATGTTTTTCACCTTTGCCTTTACAGTCAAGCTATATTTTCAAAAGCTATATTTGGAAGAAAGGAAAAGGCCCAAATCTACTGACTATTCTCAGCGAATCATCCCCGCGTGCGTCCTGCGCTGCAAATAAAAACCCCGGCCGTAGCCGGGGTTTTCGTATGCTATTGTGGCAGATAGTCTGCCTTTAGATTTATTCCATTAACATCATTTTGCGGGTGCTGTGGTAAGCCCCGGCGGTGAAGCGATAGAGGTAAATGCCGCTGGAAAGCGGTTTTCCATTATCGTCACGACCGTTGAATACTAAGCGGTAAGCTCCCGCAGCCTGATCTGCATTTACCAGAGTACGTACCAATTGGCCTTTCGAATTGTACACGTTCAAGCGTACATTGGTGGCGTCTTTGAGCTCGTAGTTGATGGTGGTTTCAGGGTTGAAGGGGTTGGGATAGTTGCCCTTGAGGGCAGTAACCGTAATGGGCACAATCTCATCTTCATTGGCGACATAGTTCATATCGAAGTTTACTGTGGTATTTTGATTTGCTGTCACAGTGATGTTTTCATGCGTTAAGGGATCGAAACTTCCAAAAGAAGCAGTAACGGAATAGATCCCGATAGGCACGCTCAGGCTATAGGTACCAGCGGTGCTTGAGGTGGCAGTAAATCCACCTGTAGCAGTGATGGTAGCCCCAGCAAGAGGCAGGCCGTTTGCTTTTGTCACTGTACCCACGATGTTGCCATTCATCACGATTTTTGCCAGAGCATTGGAGAAGGCTGGATCAGACATCACGCCGCCTGAGTACATGGCTTTTACAGCCCATTTGTAAGTATCGTAGGGGAGCGTGTCCCATTCAGCATCCACATAAGTCTGAGCAGTGATTGCGGCAGGGGTAAGGGTTGTCCAGGCAGTTTCATCGTCCTGATCAGCAGCCAGCAGGCGATACACCTTGTAACCAGTGAGGGCGCGGGTGCTGTTTCTGGGAGCAGGATTCACTAAGGTCTTCACAGGACTGGGGATGCCTGCAATGCGCTGTTCGAGGGGGCCCATTTTGTAGGCAGGAACATCAGAAGCGCTGCGTTGCTTGGCATCAGACACAGTGCGGATACGGGTGTCGCCCACGTAGAAATCGTCCACCATAAAGATGAAGCGATCATTGGATACACACTGGATTCCTACATAGATTTGTTGGCCGGCATAAGCACTGAGGTCATAAACAAACTCAGTCCAGACCAGAGGCGCTTGCACACTTGCAGTACCACTGATGATGGTGAAGTTAGCCGGTACTGTACCGGTGGTAGAAACGCCTACCTTGAATTGTTCCAGACCATAATCTGGATGGAAGGTTCTGCCCCAGAAGCTTACCTGACCGCCACCCATAACTTGTGGCGTAATCAGCCAATCATTATTGGGAGGAGTCGTGGCAGCAAAACTGGCAGCGAACTTGTCGCCACTATGCGGTTCAGCAGTAGCGACAGGAGGAACCGTTGCACTTGGATTGAAGACCATATAGGCCATAGGTTCATAGGCATTCAGCCAAGTGGTATTGGTGAGGCCATAGGTTCCAGAACCATCTACGTCAATAGTAGTCCAATCACCAAATTGCATGGCAAAATCGGTATAATCTTCAAAGTCATCTTCGAAGCTATCGCCACCGGCACCAGGTGCTTGCCAGCTCAGGTTTACACTCTGGGCAGTAGCAGATTCGGCAGCTACTACTGCATTGGGAGGCAGAGCAATTTCGCTAAGGGTGATATTGCCCATGCTGTAGTCCACAGCAAGCACATTAATGTTTCCGCTGGCGGATTCATAGCCTTCAGCAGAGATGGTGTAGAGGTAGCTGTGGTTTGGAGCTACGTTTGCGATGGTGAAGGTACCATTGGCAATAGAAGTGCCATTGAAGGTTTCATCACCAACCAGAGTGATGCTGGCTCCGGCAAGACCGGTTCCGGTATCGCCGGCCAGGATGGTACCAGTTACGTTTACATTGGGTGTAGGGCTCATGGTCACGTTCATTACGGTGGCTTCATCTGCCACCACTACGATGTTGAGCGTTTGAGTCACATAGCCTGCAAGGCTAAAGCTTGCGGCATAATTCCCGCTGACTACGTTCGCAATGCTGAATTGACCCTGAGCATTGGTAGTGGCAGAGTAAGGACGGCTGTTCACGTTTACCAATACACCAGCCAGAGGAGTATTGCCTGCGCCCAGCACAGTACCGGTGATGCTTCCTATCCCACTGTTATTCACGATGAAGGTGGTTTTGGGGAAGATACCGCTTACGGTACCGGCCGTGGGAGCTGCAGGATCGTATTCGACAGTGTCGCTATACATCGCGCGGGAACGGTTTGTGCCCACGGTCTGAGTTTTGAAGTAGTCGCTGGAGCTGTAATATAGGGTATCCAGAGGACGGTTTACCATCATTACCAGATTACCACCAGCACTATGCATATAGGGCTGAGGGAAGGTGATAGTAATTATATTCTCACCGGAGGGGAAATCCATCACACCATTAAAGACTTGGGTCAAGCCAGTGGAGGGAATCCAGTCTGCACTCAGATCACTCTGAGTAGTGCTGCCCATCCAGATCTTGATAGGTGTGGCCGTGATGTCTGAGACGAATTGATTATAGAATCTAACGCCGTCAATCATTCCCGAGAAGTTGCTCAGCTCGTCTGCCGTATAGATGGTTTCAAAGAGTGAGCTTTTCCAGAAGAAGTTTGCCGGCACAAGGGCAGTTTGGTTTCCGTCACCGATGGTGATATCGTTCACACCGGTTCCGGTAAGTGGGATGGTATGAGCCACACGCTCATTTGCGCTGCGCAAGCCGCTGCCTATTACATGACGGGCATTAAGGTTGTCTGTAACGGTGACAGTAGCAATGTCTTCAGCAAGAGCTGTGGGAGTGTAAGTAACGGTAAATACCGCACTTTCACCAGTTCCCAAAGCTGCAGGCAATGCGGGCAGATTGCTGAGTACCATGGTGGGGCTGCCAGCGATACTGATCGTATTGATACCCAAAGTGCCGCCGCCAGCATTCATAATGGTGAAGCTTTGGCTGCGGGCACCACCGATATTCACATCACCAAAACCGTGCGATTCTGGGTTTACCGCAAACACAGGGTCTCCGGTCATAGGAGTCATGAAGAGTGTAGTTTGGGGGAAGATACCGCTTGTGCTTCCACCAGTGGGGCTGGCGGGATCGTAAACTTCGCTGTCGCTATACATATTGCGGGCACGTCCGGTATCTCCGGTTTGAGTTTTGAAGTAGTCACTTGAGCTATAATAATTGTCATCCAAAGGACGGTAGAACATCACTACCAGATTACCACCTGAATAAGCAAAGGGGGCCAGCAGCGGGAAGGTGATGGTATTTTGTCCGCCAGGGAAGTCCATGGTGCCATCGAAAACCAAAGTCATCTCATTAGAAGAAATCCATCCGTCATTGAGATTCTCTTGAGCTGTGAGGCCCAGCCAGATTTTGACCGGTGTATTCGGAACAGATGCCGTGCTGAACTGGTTATAAAGGGCAAGTGTGCTAATGTTGCCCACAGTTCCGATTTCTGCAGCGCTATAGATGTTTTGATACAAGCTGCTTTTGTAGTAGAAGTCCAGCGGCATGCGGGCAGTAGCACTTCCATCACCGATAGTTACGGAAAGCACACCCTCAGGCTGTACGCTGAGGAGTATCGGGTTGGTAGCATCGTTGCTTGGATTGATATCACCGGCAAGGATCACCTTTCCGTAGATACTCATCGGACCATCTACCGTGGGAGTCCAGCTCACTACTACATCTTCAGTGGTTCCGGAAGCTATAGTGACGCCCGCAGCGGTGGCAAGCTCTACATCGTTGCTGTCGTAAAGCTTCACATTGTAGGTGCTTTGAGGGGCGGTGCCATTGTTGTACACGCTTATGGTGTAATCTGAAGCTATGCCTACGCTGGGGGTAACGTTGCCGCTAAGTCCCATAGCCATAAGGTCATTAGCACCCATTAGTTCAATTTCGATGTCATCAATAGAGATATACCAGGGGCTGCTGTTTATCGTACCAAGGATACCCAAATAATAAATACCGCTGGTCGCAGGGGTAAATACTCCTGCCAATCTTTGATAATCACCATTGACTATTCCTGTGGGATCCAGGATAGTTTCGGTCATGCTGGCTGCGTTGGGTTCGTTACCGAAGCTGATGCCTACGCTGGCATTAGTGGCAGCAGCGCCATCCTGTCTGGCCCATACTATGGCCCGGTAGCCAATGCCTGCCTGCAGTTGAACAGGTTTGAACATCCAGCGGGTATTGCCATAACGCAAAAAGGCATTCCAGTCTCCGCTTTTGGGAGCGCGATTGTATGTAGTTTCAGTATTGTTTGCAATCCATTCAGTTGTGCCGGCAATCCCTTCCTGCATCCAACCAAAGATAGGGGTATTGTGAGTATTGTAGGCTTCAAAACCCTCTGTCCAGGGGATTTCATATACCGTGGGATCTACGCACTCACCGCTAAGGGGAATATTGGTAACGGCACGGTTGTCGTTTATCATCACGCTGCCGGTGAGGACGCCTGCCGCCGTGGGCAGGAAGTTTACCGTGAAGTTTGCACTTTCGCCGGTAAGCAAAGCTACTGGGCTAAAAGTTTCAGCCAGAGCAAAACCGGTGCCGGTAACGCTTACGCTGCTTACACTCAAGGAGCCCGAGCCGGTATTGGTGATGGTGAATGCTTTGGGATGGGTGGTGTTTACAAACTGGGTACCAAAATCCCAGGCATCCGGACTTACGGTAATGATCGGACCTGCAGCCTGTTCACGGACGGTAACGTTATCGACAAAGAGGTCGTTGTCGCCACCGGAAACTGTAGATTCGCCGTAGAAGGCGATATACTTTGTTCCGGCATAAGCATCCAGGTTCACTATAACCATAGTTCCGGTATTGGGAATATCGTTAAATACGTTTGCGGAACCGCTGTTATTCCATTCGCGCAGAAGCGTAGGGTTACTCATATCCGGGCTATCGCTGATGGCCACGATGAATCTGTCGTCCATCTGCTGGGCAGGATCGACGGCATTTGCATTGCCATACCTGGTCAAGCCGAGATCGAACATGAGTTCATAGCCCGAAGCCGGAATGGCGATGGGAGGTGTAATCAGCCAGCCATAACGACTGGTGCCATAGATATTGATCTTGGCAGCGTTGTTGCCGGTAGGCCCATTGAGCCATTCATCTCTGACCCACTGGACACTTGTCCCGGTAGGGTCGGGATAAAGGCCACTACGCTGAGTCCAGTTTAGCACTGGCCAATCGCCAGAAACTGTGCCAAAATCCTCAGTCCAGGGGAAGCTGGAGATCACAGGATTGTCCATGGTGGTAAAGCTCCACACAGGACAGTCCGTAGCGTCGCCTATTACATTGTAGGGGACCACTTGCCAGTAGTAAATAGTTTCGTAGTCCAGATCTGATGCTGTATAGCTGGCCACAGCACCCAGATCTGCCACAAAGGCAGGGGGAGTGGTAGTGCCCAAGTATAGTTTGTAGCCAGTGGGCAAGCCGCCATTTCCAGGCGACCAGGATAGATTAACTATGGGAGTAGTAAGAGTGCTACCATCTACCGGGCCGCCCAAAACTGCAGCATTGGGAGCAGTGGTTGAGGGCGTCACAATCTGGATGTTGGGGCGGTTGTAGTATCTGGTTCCGGTTGCTTCACCCGGGAAGGCATTATCTGCATACTTGTAAACTGCTAAGTAAGCAGGGGTGGTAGAGGTATAGCGGAAATTGGGATATCCACTTACGTAGTCTCCATCCCAGTTTTCCCAGGAAATTTCGATATTGCTGGTGCCATCCCAATTAAAGGCACTGCTAAACATGATGTAACTCCAGCCACCACCATTCCAGGTGTAGTCAGCATTATACACGTTTTGAAATGCGGCATTATCGGGAAGCGCGTTATCGGTGGTTTCATATGCGGCGGTGGTGGTGTGGCGAACATATACCCGTTGATCTGCTGATACGTAGTTTGTTGGGGTATTGCCAACCTCAAAGCCGATGCCATCAATAGGACCGGCTGTAAGGCCGGCTGCACTAAGCTCGGTGGCGGTATAGATTACCTTGCTCCAGCTATAGTCGTACAGTCCGTACAAGGGGACATAGCTTTGGGTGGAGGTTCCGGTACCTATAGTGTAAAGGTCTGCTGTCGCAATGCCGATGAGCATCAGCAGCAGGAAAAGAATAGTAAACTTCTTCATAATAAGTTCTCCATTTATTTTAAATTTGTGAGAAGATGGATATGTAAGCCTGAGAGGCTACAATCCTTTTGATTTTGAAGGTGAGATACTTTGGAGAAGCATTTCCGAACCTGTATCCCTTGCGGCACAAGTGATAATGTGCTAAGATTATCACTCTGAGTGCAGATAGGATATAGCTGGTAAGTGCTTCGTTTTATAAATGATATATTTCGTTTGAATGTGATGGGGGGAATGAGCGCAGCTATCCTGTTTGCGTTTGCAAGCTGGCAGTAAGCCGGCTCGAAACATCCTTCAGGTAACGCTTTAGCGGCGTTTTGCACACGCTCTGGATAAAGCATGGACTCTCCTTAGCTTTGCAGCTTTTCTTAGTTATCTTCCTCTTGTTTCTAAACAAAAAAACCTGAACTTATTCCGCAATCTGCGGCAAAGTCCTTGAGTATATTCTGGAGTGAGCTGCCAAATAAGCAGACAAATCCCAGACAAGGACAGTTTATGCTTGGCTAAATGTTTGTCAAGCCAAAAATTGCAGGAATTGCGTTTTTAGCCTTATGGAAAAGTTGCACTCTTTCGATAATGAGAGCCATCGATGCTCATTACTAAAATTCCTCACTGGCGATAGCCTTTATCTGGCAACAGTATAGCCAGAGATGGAGCTTAAGAGCTACATCTCGCATATTATTATGGCAATTCAAAATACACATAATGACAGCAGGAGATATCACAATGAAACATCAAAAAATAACCCAAATCAGTTCAATCGAATCTTCCAGCTTGGAGGAAAGTAAGGCCCTTTCCCTCTACAATCGTTTCATCTTTGAAGAATACTCAAGGCCTTGAAGGGGAATGCCTGAAATCAAGAAATCCAATCAAGAAATCCCTGGATAAACCAGCATTCCTGGCTGCTTCTTTCTGCTTTTGGGACCTTGATCACACGTTTATCTACCCTTAATCAAGCGTTAATTGTTAACGCTTGATTAAGGGTAGATGAAGACTTGATCGAGGCTTTGGGGAGAGGGATCCAGGCTCATCCACATAGGATTTTGCTATCTAAGAATCTAAGATAGCGTCCTTACAGGACTCGGGCAGATTGCGTTACGCCGCATTCTATCCGAACCTATGGGTCTGATTCCAGCTATTATTCATTAGTCTTTGATATATTTCTGCCAGGATTGTCCTCTCCCATTTGCGGAACCGCGGGTAGATTACTCGTTCTAAAATATCCTTTAAAAACAAATCGGCGGGTATATCATTGTACTTTCGCAGGAACGGCGTCCTGCGCTACAGGACCCGGCGTTACAAAGAAAAACCCCGGCCGAAACCGGGGTTGATTGATAGTGCTGGCAGAGATTCTGCCATCAGCTTTATTCCATTAACATCATCTTGCGGGTGCTGCTATAAGCTCCAGCGGTGAAGCGATACAGGAAGATGCCGCTGGAGAGCGGATTTCCCTTAGCGTCACGTCCGTTGAAGACTACCTTGTAGCGTCCTGCAGCCTGATCCTGATTTACCAGACTACGCACTAATTGGCCTTTCACATTGTACAGGTCCAGGCGCACATTGGAAGCGTCCTTGATGTCGTAGCTGATGGTGGTTTCAGGGTTGAAGGGGTTGGGGTAGTTGCCGCGCAGGGCAGTTACGGTTACGGGCATTATTTCATCTTCAGTGGAGACAGGGCTCATCACGAAGTTTACTGTGGTATTTTGATTGGGAGTCACAGTGATGTCTTCGTAGGTGAGAGCAGAATAGCCCGCTGCGTTTGCAGTTACAGAGTAGATTCCGGCTGGTACATTCATGATATAGGCACCCGCGCTGTTTGTGGTGGCAGAAAATCCACCTGCTACAGTAATCGTGGCATCGGCAATGCCCTGGTTATTTGGTTTTCTCACAAAGCCTACGATATTGCCACTCACCACTTCTTTTATTAGAGGATTTGAGAAGGCGGGAGCAGAGATCACATCTGCGGTATATATGGCTTTCACAGCCCACTTGTAATTGCTATTCGGGAGGGTGCTCCAGTCTTGATCTTCAAAGTTTAAAGTTGTGACCATTTCATCGGTGAGAGGGCTCCAGGAGCTTTCGTTGTTTTCCTGTCCCACCGTAAAGCGCCAAACTTTGTAGCCTACCAGAGTGCGGTTTGTGCTTCTGGCAGGGATTTCAAGGGCAGCGCGTGCATTGCTGTTTATGCCCCTGGCAGAGCTGAGCTCTGCGCCTGCAAAGCGAAGGGTTTCTGCGAAGTTACCGATGTAGATATTATCTATAAACCATTCATTCCACAGGCCATCATCCGTATCAGGATCCTGGGCGTGGAAGGCCAGCTTGATTCCTGCTCCGGCATAAGTTGCCAGATCTACTGTAATAGGAATCTCGTAATGATTTTCCCCCACTGCCCCAGCGGAAGCATCCCATAAGGCAGTCCAGGTGCTGCCGCCATCGCTGGAGACTTTCACGTAGTAGTGCCCACCATCGGGAGTACCCAGCTTGGCATAGGTATCGAAGCTAAGATAGGCATCGGGAGGGCAATTGAAGGAAGGAGTGAGTAGCCACTCATCCTGATGTTCATAATCCCACCACAGACCGGCCTGTTTACTGCCTTCGGTAGGAGTCACGTTGCCGCTGCCAGAAATATTGATGGTGCCAAAATTGCACCAGGTGGGAAATACGCCGATGGGATTCACGGGGCCGGCATTGGTGATAGTCTGAGACCAACCCGTGGGTGGGAAAGTGATAGCCTCAAAGCTTTCGGTGATTTCTACGGCATTCGGATCCGGAGCATTCCAAACAAGATTTACAGCGTTGAAGGCTGCGTTCGTTTCGGCCTGCACGGAGTTCGGAGCGTAGGCAATTTCGGAGAGGGTGATATTACCCATATCGTGATTCGTTCCGGTCACATCTATGATTCCGTTAGTAGAATTATAGCCCGCAGCGGAGATGCTGTAAGCGTAGCTTTGGTTTGCAAATACGGTGGGGATAGAAAAGCTGCCGTTACCGAGCGAGCTACCACTGTAGTTTTCATATCCAACGAGGTTGATAATGGCGCCGGCAATTCCACCGCCGGTATCACTGGCCAGGATGCTGCCGGTAACATCTACCTGAGCCATGAGGTTCATGTTCACGTTCATCACTTCGGTTTCATTTTCTTCCAGAGTGATGTCTATAATTTGAGTGACATAGCCGTGACGGCTGAAGGTGCAGGCAAAATCGTTTGGCAATACATTGGGAATGGTGAATTGGCCTTGGGCATCGGTCACAGTAGTGTAAGCACGAAGGTCCACATATACCTGTACACCAGCCAGAGGGCTGGCGTCTGCACCCAGGACCGTGCCGGTGATGTGTCCCACGCCACCGGGGATCACGACAAAGGTGGTTTTGGGGAAGACACCGTTCGCACTGCCGCCGGAGGGATTGGCAGGATCGTAATCGGTGCTGTCGCTGGACATATTACGCGAGCGGTTGCTGCCCACGGTCTGAGTTTTGAAGAGGTCACTGGAGCTGTAATACGATCCATCCAGAGGACGGTTTACCATCATCACCAGATTTCCACCATCCAGATGCATATAGGGTTCTGGGAAGGTGATGGTGATTACATTTTCGCCGGCGGGAAAATCCACAAAGCCATCAAAGACCTGGGTTAATTGGCTGGAAGGAATCCAGTCTGCGGCCAGATCGGTCTGAGCCGTGCTACCCAACCAGATCTTGGTGGGCATAGCTGTAAGATTGGTTGAGAATTGATTGTAAAACCTAATCCCTGTGATCATTCCCACAAAGTTGCTCATCTCATCTATGGTGTAGATGGTCTCAAAGAGTGAACTTTTGTAGTAGAAGTCCATCGGCATGCGGGCAGTCTGGCTTCCATCGCCAACGGTGATGTCATTTACGCCGGCTCCAGAGACCGCAATGGTATGAGTATCACGATTGCCGCCTATTACATGACGGTTATCCTGGTCGTCTGTAATGGTGATCGTAGCCGTGTCCTGACTCAGAGAATTCGGAGTGTAGGTAACGGTGAATACGGCAGTCTGCGCGGTTTCCAGAGCTGCTGGGAAGACAGGAAGATTGCTGAGCTCAAAAGCGCCGCTGCCAGCAATACTGATCTGGTTGATGCCCAAAGTGCCACCACCGGCATTGATGATGGTGAAGTTTTGGCTGCGACTGCCACCCAGGTTCGTATCTCCAAAATTGTGCGTGCTGGGATTGACCATAAATACCGGATCTCCGCCAGAAGGAACCATGAAGAAGCGAATATTAGGGCGACTGTTTGACACGGTGCCGGTGCTTCCAGTGCTACCGCTGGAGGAGTCACTCTGGAAACGCAGGGAACTTGAGAAAGTGGTATCAGAACAGTAGGTGAGAGCATTGTAGGTCCAGGATCCTGGGATCACATCAGTCACTACTTCAACGATCAGATTTGAGGTGCCGTTCCAGAAGAAAGGCTGGTCAAAACTGTGCATATTCCAGGCAACCGTAGGCATATATGAAGGTCTCTGCCACACCGTGGTATATTCCCCAGCTTCGAAGCTGGTGCCCAGTGCTTCCTGATCTGTATGTTTCAGGCGGATTGTATAGTTTGGCATAGGCGCACAAGTGAGCAGATTCTGCACGTTGAAAGCCAGAGCCGAAATCGTTCCAGGAATCGCTCCGGCTGCGTAAAAATCGGCAGCTTTGTACAGCATCTGTTGACGGAAAGCTTTGTAGAAGGTTCCATAAGGAGCAGGAGCACCAGTATTGGTATTTGTGGCAGTGCCGGTGCCGATCTCGGTTACCAGTAAACCTGCTTCCATCACACTTACAATAAAGTGCTCTGTTTCGTTGTTGTTTGGGTTTTCATCACCAGTCGCCACGATTTTACCCCAAATCTGAGTTTCACCGAGCGTGGCGGGAGTCCAGGGAATGGTGAATTGGGTGGTGCCCTGAGGAGCAAGAGAAGTGCCGTTTACTGAGCCCAGCTCCACATTGCCGGTCTGCATCAGCTTCACAGTGTAATCACTCACAGTGTTGAGACCAGTATTGTGCACCGAGATCACATAAGGATGTGCGTTATTGATTGCAGGGGTAGAGCTGCCGGTTATCGAAGTCGCAGCCAGATCTGTGTTCAGGCTGGCATAGGCTTTGATATCGTAAATATACCAGTAGTTGAAGTTAAAAGTAGTCGCCCCGGTAGCCCGGAACTTTAGTTGGATGGTTTGACCCGCAAAAGGTGCAAGGGATAAAGTGAGATCTGTTCCACCGCTTGTTCCCCAACTGGTATCCTCGCTATATGTCCATAACACGGTGGAGGTACCGCCTGAAACCGCGATAATTTCGTAGGTTTCGGGGGGATTGCCCTGGCCGCCGTATTCATTGATATACTGGCTCACGATCATATCTCCAGCACTGGTCGGCAAGATGATATTTGGCGAAGTTGCCGACATATCGTAGTTTGTAACTGAAGGTGACCAGCTTAATTGAAGAGCACCTCCGGTGACCGACCAGTTGGGCTCTAAAGTCCAACCAGCGTTCGTGTCAAAAGGTTCTTCGTAAAAGATGCTTTGCCCCCAAGCAAGGGTGGCGACCATCATAAACATGGCCATTAGTATTGCGTTAAGTAAACACTTTTTCATGTTAACTCCTTAGTTATTAATAATATTTTTCATTATCCAATAGAACTATCGTGATTTCAGTAGAAATACAATTCATGGTATTCTAATCCAGGATACTCCCCATATTTTGATAAGCCAAAATCAAGCCAAAACTTTAATTAATTGATAAAGTGCCTGCACCTTGCCTGGTTCCAAGCCAAAATACACTTGCCCTCCCGCATAGCTTGTGGTGAAGATGAGCTAAAGCTAAGAGAATTTATTTCTGCTATCTCCACGTCATCTCCATGACATCGCATGGGCAAGTGAGCTCTGGGCAGGCCCCAAGAAGGGGAATACCTGCCGTGTTCTGCAGGCGGGATGTCTGCAATATATCTCTTTTTATCCGTGTAAATCTGTGAAATCCGTATGAGCGTTCTTTAGTTTACCACACGCACCAGCTGAAGCTGATTGAACGGCCGGCTGAATCCAGCGTTACGCTGAGAAGACATTGCTACGGTGATGTTTACGCTTTGCAGGCCTCGTAGAGCTTTTGGGCTGCGGTTCCGGCTGCTTCGGCATAGTCCTCCCCGCTGCTGGCAAAGATGATGCCGCGAGAGCTATTGATCAGGATTCTGGGCTCGGCTTTGTTGGCAATGGCGTGGGTCATGACAGCCTGGAGGTCTCCTCCCTGGGCTCCCACTCCGGGGATCAAAAGCAGACGATCAGGCAAGCTTTTGCGCATAGACTTGAGGTCTGCCACCTGAGTAGCGCCTACCACTGCGCCCAGCCTTTCCAGCGGATAGTCCTCAATCCAGCGGGGGATGGCCACTTTAAGCTCATGGGCCTGGAAAAAGTCCTGGGCAGAGGGGTTTGAAGTGAGCGCCAGGGCAAAGGCAAAGCTGGATTCGATTTCCAAAAGAGGCTTTAGCACATCGGCACCCATGAGAGGATTGATGGTAATTGCATCCACTTTCAGGTCTTTGAAAAAAGCCTGGACATAGGCAGACATGGTGCTGCCGATATCTCCGACCTTGCAATCCAAAATCACGGGAATCTCTGGCGGGATGCAGGCCACGGTATCGTATAAAGCGGTGATTCCGCGCAGGCCGTCTGCCAGATAAAAGGCGAGATTGGGTTTGTAAGCCGTAGCATAATCCTGGGTAGCGGCGATAATCGCCAGGTTAAAATCCCGGATTGGATTCGCTGAATCCTTCAGGGAAGGCGGGAGCTTATCCAACTGAGAATCCAGGCCTATGCAGACATGGCTTCTCAGTTGGTGAAAACGCTCGTGATATTTATGCCAAAACGATTTTGACACTATCCTCTCCATCGATTTCCTTTAGGGCTACTTTGATGATTTCTTCTTTGGAGGTGGGCACGTTTTTGCCCACATAGTCTGCTTTGATGGGCAGTTCACGATGGCCGCGATCTATCAAGACAGCAAGCTGGATCTGGCGCGGACGGCCAAAATCCATCAGGGCATCGATAGCGGCTCTCACGGTTCTGCCGGTAAACAGCACATCATCCACCAAGACCACAATGGCATCCTCAATCTCAAAATCCAATTGAGTGCCTTTGATCACAGGTTGATGAGCGATGGTGGAAAGATCGTCCCGATACAAGGTAATATCCAGGATCCCCACCGGGATTTCCTGATTTGAGATCAGCTTCAGATAGTCAGAAAGTTGATTTGCCAGGGGCACGCCACGGGAGCGGATGCCCACCAGCCGGATTCTTTCCAGACCCCGGTTTTGTTCGATAATCTCATGGGCCATACGCTGCATGCTACGCTTGATCTGAGTGCTATCCATGATCTGACTTTTTATCTGCATTTTGTCTCCTCTACCCCACCTGAATTACGGCGAGGACATCGCCTTTGCTAACGTTTGCGCCAGTAGAAAGCGGAGCCGCGGTAAGGGTTCCTTCCACAGGGGAAGGGATGTTATTATACATCTTCATGGCTTCCAGGACCAGCACGGTTTCGCCGATCTTGACATGGTCGCCAATCTGTTTTTCATATTTGATCATCATGCCGGGCATGGGGGCAGTGATGGTTTCTCCACTCTGGACAACAGGAGCGGGATTGGAAGCTACAGGCGCAGGAGCGGGTGCTGCGGCTACAGGAACTGGAGCAGCGGCAGGCATGGGTGCAGGGGCTATTGCCGGAGCAGGACGGTGGGAAATCACTCTGGGAGTTCCACCTTTTTCTGCTACATCCACGCGGTAGTAGCTGCCATCCACAAAGACGTCAAATTCACGCGCATCTTCCGGTTTATCCGGAGCAAGGGGCTTTTCGATCAGTTCTCCGGCTTTGGCTTTTTTGAGCCAGGCTTCTTCGGCTTTTACATCTTCCAAAGTTGTGGCTTTCATCTCTTCAGGCAGAGGATCGAGGCCGTATTTGATCCTGAGGAACTTTTTGCCGGTAACGTTGTAAATGGCTACGATGAGCTGATCATCAAGGTCTTTGGCCAGGCCTGCAGTTTCCTTTTTCACCTGATCCATGGCGGGGGGAATCACGTTTCCGGGTCTTTCGCTGATGGGGGTTTCGCCTTTGGGATAGCCCTTCAAGGCCTTTGCCTGCAGGTCTTTGTCTATAGGCAGGGTAGTCTTGCCATACAGGCCATAGCAGAGGTCTTTCACCTGCTCGGTGATACGGGCATATTCGCCATCTTTGGTATCGAAGAGGGCATTATTTACGCTTTGGATGCCCACGATCTGACTGGTGGGTGTCACCAGCGGAATCTGCCCCAGGTCTTTACGAACTTTGGGGATCTCAGCAAACACGGCATCGAGCTTATCCAGCTCTTCCATTTGCTTGAGTTGATTGACCAGATTTGAGAGCATGCCACCCGGAGTCTGGTGGATGATCACGTCCGTATCGATGATGGCATATTTGGGATTATTGGCAAATTGCAGATATTTGGGGATGTCTTTCTCCATCTCTTTGTCGATTTTATTCAGCAATTTGATATCCATACCGGTATCGCGATTTGTGCCCAGAAGTGAGATCACCAAAGGTTCCACGCCAGGATGTGAGGTGCGGTAGGCATAGGGGCCCATGCAGGTATCGATGATATCCACCCCGGCTTCGATGGCCTTGAACAAGGAAAGATCGCCCATGCCGGAGGTAAAGTGGGTATGCAGATGCACTGGGACCTTCACGCTTTCTTTCAGGGCTTTGATCAATTCGTAAGCGTCGTAGGGGGCGATGAGGCCAGCCATATCTTTGATGCACACGCTGTTCGCGCCCATATCTTGAAGCTGTTTGGCCTTATTTACATAATAGTCAATATTATAGGTATCTCCACCCATGCGCTGTTCGGTGAGCGAATAGCAGATGGAGCCCTGGAAATGTTTCTTGTTTTTGAGCACGATCTTCACGGCGGTTTGGAAATTGCGGAAGTCGTTCAGAGCGTCAAAGATTCTGAAAATATCGATGCCGTTATCGCAAGCACGCTGGACAAAGGCTTCCACCACGTCATCGGCGTAATTTTGATAACCCACCAGGTTTTGACCCCTTAAGAGCATAGAGAAAGGGGTTTTGGTGATATGTTCTTTTAAGGTGCGAATGCGCTGCCAGGGGTCTTCGCCCAAAAAGCGGTGCATGGCGTCAAAAGTGGCTCCACCCCATACTTCCATGGAGTAATAGCCCACCTGGTCCATAAGTTTTGCCACATGTAAGAGGTCTTCGGTTCTGCCTCTGGTGGCAAAGAGGGATTGATGACCATCGCGAAAGCTAAGGTCTTGTATTTTGATAGGATTGGCGGCTTTAGGCCGATCCGCTTCATAGCGCATCTGAGTCCGTTCGAGGATGCCGTGTTTATCCATTATGTCTCCTTTTTATCTGCTTCTTTTTATTATTCTACGTTGGGTAATATCGCGGTATTGCATGGTAGTGGAGCGCCCGTGAGCTGCCCAGGGATGGGAGGCGTAGCCCCATACAGGTGTTTGGTAGGCGATCTGGGTGCATTCGGTGCTGATCAGAGCCATCACAGCAGAGATGGCGGCGATTTCTTTTTTATCTTTTATCATGATCTATCCTTTAGGCGGGGATATTGCCATGCTTTTTGGGGGGCAGGCTTTCGCTTTTGGTGCAGGTGATTTCCAGTGCGTCGATGAGCCTTTTTCTGGTTTCAGAAGGCAGAATCACCGCATCCACATAGCCGCGGGATGCTGCCACATAGGGGTTGTTAAAGCGTTCTTCGTAATCATCGATCAGCTCGGTCCGCTTGGCGACAGGATCGGTGGCAGCGGCTATTTCTTTGCGGAAAATGACGTTGGCGGCACCTTGAGCACCCATCACGGCAATCTCTGCGGAAGGCCAGGCAAAGACCATATCTGCTCCCAAATGTCTGGAACTCATGGCGATATAGCTGCCACCATAGTCCTTTCTGGTTACCACTGTGAGTTTGGGCACGGTGGCCTCGGAATAGCACCACAAGAGCTTGGCACCATGCCGGATGATGCCGGCAAATTCTTGCTGCGTGCCCGGCAGATATCCCGGCACATCCACAAAGGTGACCAGGGGAATATTGAAGGCATCGCAGAAACGGATGAAGCGGCTGGCTTTGTCCGAAGCATCGATATCCAGGCAGCCAGCCAGCACGGTGGGTTGATTTGCCACTATGCCGATGCTGCGTCCACCCAGGCGGGCAAAGCCCACGATGATGTTTTGCGCATAAAAGAAGTGCGGCTCAAAGAAGACGCCGTTATCCACTACAGAGCGAATCACATCGCGCATGTCATAGCTCTGTTTGGGACTATCCGGAATGATGCTGTTCAGCTCCGGGCATTCGCGCCAGGGATCATCGTTGCACTCGGCCCGGGGAGGGTCTTCCATGTTGTTTGCCGGCAAATAGCTCAGCAGAGTTTTGATCTGCTCAATAGCGTCTGCATCGCTTTCACAGGCAAAGTGGGCATTGCCGCTTTTGCTATTGTGCGTCATGGCTCCACCCAATTCTTCTTGGGTGGTGATCTCACCGGTAACCGCTTTGATCACATCTGGGCCGGTGATAAACATAAAGCTGGTCTTCTTCACCATAAAAACAAAGTCGGTCATGGCAGGAGAATAAACTGCCCCACCGGCGCAGGGTCCCATCACGGCGGTGATCTGAGGGATCGAGCCGCTGGCCCGGGAATTTCTAAAGAAAATATCACCATAACCCTTCAGGGCATCTACCCCTTCCTGGATTCTGGCTCCACCGGAATCGTTGATCCCGATGCAGGGAACGCCGCTTTTTAGAGCCATATCCATCACTTTGCAGATCTTGGCAGCGTGCATTTCGCCCAAAGAGCCTCCGCGGGCCGTGAAATCCTGCGAAAAGGCAAAGACGGGGCGGCCATTTACCAGGCCGTGTCCGGTGATTACTCCATCAGAGGGAATGTCTATCTTGCCCATGCCAAAAGTGTCACAACGGTGGCTGACAAACATATCGAGCTCTCGAAAGCTACCTGCATCAAAGAGCAAATCGAGCCGTGCGCGGGCCGTGAGTTTGCCTTTTGCTTGCTGGCTGGCAATGGCTTTTTCGCCACCCATTTGCCTGGTCTTCTTTTCTTTATCCAGCAGTTTCTGGATGTTTTCCTGTGTAGTTTGCATTTATACCTCTTCTGATTTCATTTCATACTCGCATTTCTGCATAAATGACAAAAGGCAAAATCGCTTTGCTTTGTCAAACAAAATATTAAGCAGCCGGAATAAAGCCGGATGCAGAATCGCTCAATCCTGTATAATCGGCGGGCTATAGTGCTGCACTTGCAGCCCTCTATTTCACTACGGGCACACGGATAGTCTTGCTGAATCCAGAACGGGTCTTAAGCCGCAGGATATACATCCCGGAAGCATTGGCAAAAAAGGGAATAGTAACTTCCCGGGAGGCATTTTGCATGTGGAAGCTTTTCAACTTTTGCCCCCGGATATTGTAAATATCTATATCCAAAAGAGGGAGAGAATCTTGAGCTTTGTGCTTCAAAGTAAGCTTACCTGTATGATAATAAGCGAAAATATCCAGGAAGGGAGCACCGGGTTCGTAATGGCTTTCACTCAAAAACATGTTTTGGGAGGCCTGGGCCGGGATGAGGTCTATATCATGGCTTTCTTCATCATAAATAATGTGGATTTGCCTCAGATCGTAATCAGATTGATTTTCCAGCCGGACAATCAGCTTATCTGCTTCTTTTTCACTGGATACGATGCGCAAATCTTCCATGGCGATCATCCTATCGAAGACCTGCTCCAGGGTGTCTATCCACAGGCCTCTGCAGGTCTGATAGTAATCTAACAAAGCGAGCCTGTCATTTACGTCTTCCCGAATCTCATAATCGCCATTGGGCAAAATCTGGTAGAAGGGGATCAAAGCCAGAGTTTGATCAAAAAAGAAATGTGTATAGACCACGCACAGGCCGTTTTCATTTAACAGACGGTCGAGATTCTCTGCCGTGAGCTGATGCTTGAGATCGCTAAGATAGCCTATTTCCGTGGCTTCCCAGGTGCCCATTTTGGTGCGTCCATAAAACCACATGGGGCGCGTGAGATGATCAAATTCGTACAGGCGGTGGGGCAAGCGCCAGGGCTCTGTAAATGAATTTATGGGATTGGTATAGGGGGCATCGCCCAGCCAGAAATAATCGATATTGGAATCGTTGATGGCGTCTAAAATATAGTATTCACTCTCGGGATTCCAGCCCTGGGCGCAGAGGTCTTCGGGATTGTTTCCCCAAGAGTGGTCTATCCAGGTGCGGATATTGTATTCTCCCATTTCATGAATCAGATTCTGGTAGGTCTGATGAGAGAGATCGGCGGTATTGCCAAAGGTGTGATATCCAATGCTGATACCATGATCCATCAGAGAGCTCCAGAGCCCTCCCAAGACGGGTTTTGAGGCACCAAAGACGGTGTTTGTCAGCTTGATATTATTGGCGAAAATGCCTTGATTCAGATACTTTGGGCTATTGGGATTCGAAGAGCCAAAATACACCGCTTGCATCCTTTTGAAACCTTCACCATCAGCGTCATTGGTGAGCACCAGGGCGGCTTTTTTGTCACCCAGCCAGCGGTTTATCTTGAGCAAAGCAGGTTTAGATTCAAAAATCAGGAAACTGTAGTAGTTTTCATCGCCCGCATGGCGTTTCATGGTATCCTGGAGGGTGTCGAAGTGGTTTAGCTCAGGGCTATAGCGCCGGGCAAAATGCAGACTGTTATCATATAGCCAGATAGTGTCTTCTGAGATCCAATCGAGATTGGCGCAGCCCGCATAGTTTGATCCCACTATCCACAGCGAGCTATCTTCAAATTCATATTCAATGACTTTATCAGTATAGGGATACAGAGCTTGGTTCAGCTTGGGATCGCGCTGGGAAATAGCTTCGGGGCCGCGCAGAACCAGCTGGGGCTGCCTCTGGGTGAAGTTCAGCTTCAGGCCAAAATCACGGATATAAATCTCATCAAAATAGCGAGCACAGACCTCGACCTGTTTGGCCGGAGCGTGAAAGGCCTGATTTTCTTTTACCTTTACGTCAAACTCCATGAGAGGATGCGTATAGCGGATGATCACGCTATCCGCAAAGCTCGTGGAGTGAACATCAAAGGATAGATCACTGTGCTGCATCTGCGCTTGCCGGATAGTTACCAGAGGCTCAAGCTCAAAGTGAACATCATTCAAAAGATAAGTGTTAGCTTCGGTAAACCATCCTTGTGCCAAGGCCAGGCTGGGTACAAAGAGCAGGAGGCAGAAGATATAAGCGTATTTTCTAAACATATCAAGTCCTTTGGGTAGCAACGCTCCTGCCCAAAAGATAGCGTTGCTTTAGTTTTTTGAGATCGGTGTATTGAGAGAGCAAAAGGCCAATGAGGGTGAGGCTAAGGCCGATAATGGTGCGGATGCCAATCCTGTCACCCAGGATAAAATAAGCCAGCACCACGGTAAAGACGGGGATCAGATTCGTGAAGATATTGGATTTTGCCACTCCCAGGCTGCGGATCACATCGGTGAAGAGCACAAAGGCGCCGATGGTGGCAAAAAGTGACATCGCTATGATGGTATAGATTCCGGTTAAAGTATGTTCTACATTCAGGAAATGCTTGCCGTCGATGATCAGAAACATGGGTAGAAAATATATAGCACCAAACAAGGTCTGGTAGGCGACTATGGTGAGAGTGCTGTATTTCAGGGTAAGCGGCCTTACTAAGAGGCCATAACCCACCGCACCGAAGATGGCCAGGACGAGAAACATGATGCCGGTGAGGGTGGCTCTCAGCTCTCCGCTGCCAAAACTCATGATTACCACACCAAAACAGGAAACTATCACGCCCAGAATCACATAGACACTGAGCTTTTCCTTCAAAAACAGCCAGGCACCCAGAGCGGCAAAAATAGGGATGGTGGCGATGATGATGCTGGCAAAGGAGGGGGAGACATATTGCATGGCGTTGGCTTCTCCATTGAAATACAAAAATGGCTCAAAGAGTGCCACGCCCATCAGACGCCAGAGGTCTCTGCCCTGAATCTTTTCCCGATGCCGGGTCAGCAGTATGATGGCAAAAAGCACGAAGGTGGCCAGGAGCAGACGTAAGAAGACCACTTCGTAAGGACGATAGGTTTCATAGGCAATCTTATACCAGGCGAAGGTGATCGCCCAGCAAAACATGGCGGCTATAGCGCGCAGATAGGTAACCCAGAGTTTCATGCTTTAGACAAAGTCCTTCACTTCCCCGGCGGGGATACTTTTGAGCTTGCCGCCGTCGTTGATATCACGGCAGGGGCCTGCTTCAATCTTGCCGCTATCGGTATAGCCGCGCAATTCCCAGAAACCGGGAATATAATGATCCAAAAGCTCGATTTTGATGATGCTTTTAGCAGATTTGTAGCCCCAAAGATAAGGAGTGAAAGCTCTTACCGGTCCGCCATAATCTTCCGTAAGTAGTTCATCATCAAAGGCCCAGGCCAGCAGGGAGCGTTCTTTGGCTGCGATCTCGCGGGGAATGGAGGTATCGTAGATCATCCCCACAGACCAAAATCTAAGGTGGGTGCAAGAGTCTTTCGCCTTCACCAAATCCAGGATATCGGCCATAGACACGCCGGTCCAGGCGCCGAAGACAGACCATCTGGTAACGCTGGTAAGCCTTGCCTGCACTGTCTTTTGCGGCAGTTTTTGCAGATCCTGCCAGGAAAGGATACAGGGATTGTCACAAGAGCCGGAAATCTCGATCTTCCAATCTTCCCGCTTTAAACTGCCGGGATGGCCTTCGGCCCAGAAGATGGGGGTATTGATTTTGGCAAGTTTATGCATCTTTATCTCCTAAATGTGCGATAATATCTGAGGGTGTGAGGGAAAAGCTCTGCTGCTTTTTGCTCAGCCGTTCTGCAGTCTGCCCCATCAACAAAGAGGCGGCAGTGGCGGCGTCATCAAGACCCAAGCCTTGGGCGGCAAAGGATGAGATGATGCCGGCAAGCAGATCCCCGCTTCCTCCGGTGGCCAGAGCGTCGTTTCCAGAGCTAAGAAAGGCGGTGTTATCATTATCCAGATATATGCTGGTGTGGGATTTCAGCAGGATGGGGCATTCCACTATGGCCTGATAGTCTTTAAGTGCTTTCATGGTGTCTTGATCCAGCTCTTTCATATCGATGCCGGCCAAGCGGCAAAACTCGCCCTTATGCGGTGTAAGCAGGAAATTTCCCTGGGATAGATACTGCTTCAGCTCCGGGTGCTGGCTAATCAAAGTCAAGGCATCCGCATCCACCACTGTGGGAACTTTGGACTCGCTGAGTATCACCTTCAAAAGCGACAGCGCATAAGCGTCCAGACCCAGGCCACAACCGATGGCGATGGCATCTGCCTTCTTGATAAATTCGCGCACCTGCTGGGGATCCGGCAAGCCCTGTTTACCGCTCTTGGGGATGGGATGCACCATGATCTCATCCGCAAGATTGGCATAATATGGGTAAAGTTCTTTGCGGGTATAAAGATAGATCAATCCAGCGCCGCTTTTCAGAGCCGCGGTAGCGGCCAGGCTCACACTGCCCAAGTAGCCTATGCTTCCTCCGATGATGATCACCCGGCCGAAGCTGCCTTTATGAGCATCTTCATAGCGCTTTGGGAGGTGACACTCGGTGACATGATAGCAGTGTGCATCCTCTTTATAGCTTTGGGGAATACCGATGGGGATGGCGATCACTTTTCCGCAACAGCTACGGCTACCTTCCAGAAGATGAGCGTATTTCAGCTCTTCTATGGCCAGGGTATAGTCCGCCTTCAGGCAGTAGCCAGTGCCGGTATCAGCATCAAGGCCAGAGGGGATGTCTATAGCAATCTTGAGAGAAGGATACATTTTATATCTTTCAAGTATCATTTTCGTAAAATCAGGTAAGAGGCCATGAAAGCCTATGCCAAAGACAGCATCAATGATGATGCCAAGAGGCTTTAGCCAATAAACGAGTTGATGGCCTGCATCTGGATTTTCGTCCACGTCTTCGATCAAGATGCCCAGCTTCTGGCAAAGCTCGCGGTTGTGTGCAGTCTCCGGGCTCATCTCGCTATCTCCTATGCTCAGGATCGCAAGATTGGGACAAAAATCATAGAGATGTCTGGCAATCACATAGCCGTCTCCGCCGTTGTTCCCCCGGCCACAAAGAATCGCTACCCCTTTTGCCAAGGCTTCCGCGCAGTTTTGTTTGATAAAATCTGCGCATCTGGCTCCGGCTACTTCCATCAGGACCTGGGCTGAAATGCCAAGGCTTTCAATGGTGAATTTGTCTATCTGACGCATCTGACTGGAACTGAACACGTATCTCATACTTTCTTTCCTTTGCTTTCTGTAGTGTGGAGCTTGATCTCGATGGTAGTGCCTTCATTTAGAGTGCTTTGCACCACGCGGATGCGGCCTTGATGATATTCTTCGATGATGCGCTTGGAAAGGCTGAGTCCCAGCCCCCAACCCCGGGTCTTGGTGGTTACTCCCGGATCAAAGATCTTCTTCCACTGTCCGCGGGGGATGCCTTTGCCTTCATCACGGATCAGCACATACACGAAGGGGCTGGTGTGAGTGGCTGTCACGATGATATTGCCGCCGATGCCGGTCATCGCATCCACGCAGTTTTTGATCAGATTCTCCAGGGTCCATTGGATGAGCTGGTAATCCAGCAGCACTTCAATGCCATCGATCTTACTGATCAGATGAATGTCGATGCGAGAGCCCAAATGCGGCATGCGGTGACGGTAATATTCCACAATCTCGCAGAGGATATCATGCAGGTTATGCGGCTCCAGCTTGGTGATGCTGCCCACTTTGCCAAAGCGGGAGGCGATGTTCCTCAGGTGCTCCAAATCCGCCCGCATAAAGTCTGTAATTTGCTGCATGTTTGGACGCACCACCCCTTCCGGCGGGTCTTGTGAGATATAATCTATCCAGCCCATCAAGGAAGTGATGGGAGTGCCAAATTGATGTGCGGTTTCCTTGGCCAGGGAGATCCAGAGGGTATCTTTTTCGCTGCGCCTCAGCAGTAGCAATCCGTAGGAGCCAAAAAAGACCACCATCAGTGCCAGAAATAGCTCCAGGATAATGATATAGCGTATGTAAGACAGGGATGGTGAATTGCTGAAATAGATATAGCCCAGGGAATCCGCCTCATTGGAGAGCGGGATCTCCGTCATGGTGATTTGGCGGGAAAGCAGATCGGCCTGCTGCTGAGTGGGCAGGGCGTTGAATCTGGTGTTTTCGCTGATATCGACATTGCGCCAAAACAGCGGTTCCCGATTGCGGTCTGTAACGATGATCTCGTAATCGATATTCTTGATAAAGCTCTCAAAAGAGATCGGTTTGCTGTAAAAAGCGTAACCCGTGAGGTGCTTATCATCCACCAGGGGAGTTTGGATCATCCTGTTCATCAGCTCGCCCATCATAAGCTGGGTCTGTGCGCTCAAATCCTCATACAAAGAGTCATTTGTCACCGGGATGTTTTTCCAAACCAAAGGCTGCATATTCTCATCTGTGATAATCACCGGAATGGGGTTTTCCGTCATGAACTCCGTGGAGATGTAATTCCAGAGCTGTTGCTGAAAATCCCACTGAGCGGTGAATTGGAGATACTTTGAGCTTACCTCTGTGAGCAATTGCGCATACTTTTCCGCGGCACGCAGATAGCTATCGGTATAAGCGATATATTGCGCAAAGATGCGGGGGACATATTCCTGTTCCTTCTTGGCTTGTTGGATCAGAACCTGCGTGTAGATCGCAAAAAACACGAAGATAAACAGCGAACCCCCAACTATATAAAGCCTGAGGGTGTGAAAGCGATTACTGGTTCTTGGCGGATTCCCAGTGCGAGTCGAGTTCTTCAAGGCTGGCCTCATGTATATCGGTTTTACTATATTGTTCTTCTACATAGCGAAAGCGGCGGTAAAACTTGCGGGTAGCTTCTTTTAGGGCTGCTTCAGCGTCTATACCAAGTTTGCGGGAGAGATTCACGATGCTGAAGAGCAGATCTCCCAGCTCTTCTTTGATCGCGTCTGCATCATTTGAATTGAGGGCCTCATAGAGCTCTTCCCGTTCTTCATCTATTTTGGCCAGGACAGGAGGCAGATCCGGCCAGTCAAAGCCCACCGAAGCGGCTTTTTCCTGGGTCCTATGAGCCTGGATCAAGGCTGGCATGCTCTTGGGAACTCCGTCCAGCACGCTTTCCCGATCGGTCTTTTCCACCCTTTTGATGTGTTCCCAATTCAGCTTAACCGCATCGGCATTTTCCACGTTAAGGTCTCCAAAGACATGGGGATGGCGGCGCACCAGTTTATCAATAATAGCTTTCAGCACATCTTCCATCCCAAAAGCTTTCTTCTCGTGCGCGATCTGGACCTGAAATACGACGTGCAGCAGAAGATCACCCAGCTCTTCACACAGGGCTTTATCGTCCTTCTCTTCAATGGCTTCCACCACTTCGTAAAGCTCTTCGATGAAGTTTGAGACCAAGGACTCCGAGCTCTGTTTAGCATCCCAAGGACAGCCGGTTTCCGGGTCCCTCAGGGCTGCGATGATATCCACTAATTCTTGAAACTTATTCATAAAATATCCTTAAATATCGGTTTGGGACTAAGACTATAGGCGTTGATTCCGGCAAAATATATCCAGATTAGATGATTCCAGCGGATGGAGCTGGGCAGAGAGCTGGTAGCTACAAATAGCAAAAGTGAGACCAAATACATCAGGGCCAGGTTCTTTTCCCGTCCACTGCTGCTTCGGTATTTCAGATAGAGGAGATACAGCCATCTGAGGTAGATATACAGAAAGCCTGCCAGGATCACGATGCCAAAATTCCCCAAGATCTCCAAAAGCCAATTATGCGCATTGCTGATGCCGGCTGTGCGAAACTCGCGATCGGTATTCATATAATGCTCAAAATTTCCCCCACCCACTCCCATGAAACCGGATAGTGCGGCAAGATCGAAAGCCTCTACGAAAAGTTGCCGGCGGATATTGATTGAGCTCATCTGCACAGTCTTGCTTTCCTCTCCAAAACTGCCCATTTCGTGCTTGAATAGCTTCCAGCCAAAATTCAGCAATTCTGGAGTGAAGTGACTGAGCCCCACCCAGATCAGCATTATCAATAAAAAGACCGTCAGCCAGGTGCGGGCATTGGTGTGAAAGACCAGGAACCAGGCCAACACAGCAGCGGTAGCCAGTATGGCGATGCGTGCTCCCTGGATGATGATGATAAAGCTTGTAATTAAGATGGACACCAGAGTTCCAATCTTCAGCCAAAGCCCGGAATAAAGCTTGGGCAAAAAGAGCAAAAATGGCAGAAGCAGCAGCAAAAAGGCTGCCATCACATTCTCACCATAAAAGGGGCCGGTGGGCCGAAAGAACTTATGCCCGTAAAATCTCGAAGGCGGCAGATGATTCAAGGTCAATATCTCCCAAACTCCCGTAGCTATGTACAGCAAGAAGATAAAAGCCAAAAACAGATGCAGCTTGCTCAAAAGGCGGTGATCCCGGAATATCGCAGAAAAGAACATGAAGAGAAACAGATAGCGAAAGATGAGCAAAGAGTAATCCATAGCCATCAAGCGGTCTTGCGCCCAGATATAGCTACACAGCGAATAGCCCAGCCACACCAGCAGAAAGAGCACCGGCTCATATTCCTGCTTCCGGATCAGCGGGGTTTTGGGATAGATCAGAATCCAGGCGATCGCCAGAGGCAGCAGTGCGAAAGTGAACAGCGTACTCAGAGCATAGCTAAGCTGGAAGAACTCCAGAAAAGCCAATAAGCTGGCCAGGCCCCAGATCATAATGCGGGGGCTGATCTTGCAAATATGCCCTCTTAAAACCTGGGTGGCTTCCATCATCTATACCCTGCTACCAGGATTAATGCTTTCCTTTGATAGTGGCTACGATGCTCTGCACCAGCTCTTTATTTTGGTTCAAGCTTTCACAGATGAGGGCGATAACGCAGGAGAATATGAAGGCTGCCATAGTGATGAGAATCACCAAAACCGCACGTTTGGGCTTGGAGCGCCTTCCGGCCTCACGGGGAGCATCGATGACCTCAAAGCTGGGCATATCCTTCATCTCTTCCAATTTGGCCAGTTCATACTGAGGATACAGATATTCGATCACGGTCTGTTTGATCTTGAGGTTCATCATCAGCAATGCCAGTTTCATGCTGAGATCAGGAACTTTATCGATCTGAATCAGATAAGACGGAGCCAGCACCTGGCTGCTATCTTCCAGCTCTTTCACCTTTTGGCCCAAGAGCTCTTTTTTGGCACCGAGCTCCAAGACCAAGGGTGAGGTATCGGAATATTGGGTTTTGGCCAAATCCAGCTCAAGCTCAGTTTGCATATATTGTGCCACGGTTTCTGCATAAAGGCCTACCATCGCTTCAGTTTGTTGATCCAGGGCGACAGACTTGTTTTTGGACTGAAAATCCCGCAGAGCCATAGCCAAGGAATCCACTTCCGCCATGTTTTTTTCCACCTGGCCTTCCATGAATTCGCGCTTCAACCGCCCCGTGCTCATACGGCTGTTTTGATTGTACTTTTCCAGCTCGTTCAAATAATAATTCACCACATTCACAGACATGCTTTTGTCCTTGGTTTCCGCACTGATACTGACGATACTGCTTTCCTGATCAAAGACCAGGCGGATCATCGAATTTTGCATTTTATGCAAGACCTGTTCACGGGCCTGTTCAAAAGGCTTATTGATCTTGAAATATGAGATCAGATCAAATTCCTCGATCACTTTTTCTCTAAAGGTGCGGCTTTTCATCACGGTAATAAAATCCGTGGCCAGCTCCACCTTTTGGGTCTTGATCATGCCGCCGCCCACAATATCCAGTAAATTCGTGCTAAATCCACCAATGGAATTTGTTTCCGAGACGGGGATGATAGCCGCTTTACTAATCCAATAGAACGGGGCCAGCATGGCATAGATAATGCTGCCCACTGCAGCCAAAATGGTGATGATGATGATCAATTTGCGGTGTTTGGCCAGTATTAGGGTCAAATCCAGGATTCCCATGTCTTTAGTCATTCGATACCTCTACTATTCCTTGCTTGCCCAAAAGATACAATATGCCTCGGGCCAGAGTATATGCTTGCAGCCTTGCACTGAGGGAGCGGCTTGCTTGCAGCTCAGCGATGTCTGCCTGCAGTTCTTTGTCCAAATATGGAGCCAGCTCCTGAAGGCAGGAAAATTCCTTGTTAAGATCTTCGCGCAATTCACTATTGCTCTGCCACCAATAATCAAAAGGATTCATATTCAGGCGGTTTGGCTGTTTGGTGATCAGGCGTTTGATTTTATCTGATCCACGCCAGGCGTTGTATTTGAGCTTCACCAGCCAGAAAGGATCAGAGGCTCTGGCTCCGGTTTTTTCCCAGGTATGACGGGCGGCCACGGGATAGGAGTATTTCATCCAGGCCAGATAGGCCCGGCTATCATAACGCACGGCAGGATCCATATTCAAAGCATATTGCATAAATTCCGGTGCCATGAAGGGAGATAAACTGTGTGAAAAGTGATACGAGGCCAGATCGCCATTGGTAATCCCATTAAAACCGCGATTATACAAAACGAACGCTTCGTGATTAGGATATTTATCCCGCACAAAACCAAGCTCACTGGAAAAGCGCTGCAAAATCTGGGTGGAATAGGCCGCAGCCATAAGGTTTACCGGACTGTGACTGCGGGTGGGCAGATAGCTCCCCTTGATGATGTCTCCGATCTGTCCCGAATGCAGGATGCCATAGCGCTTCAGGGGCAGATTTTGCAGAGCATGAAACAGATGTGCAGCTCCATGCAGCACGATCTGTCCTTCCTGATAGACTAAGTTTTGGCTGATCTTATGCAGATATTTCCCGCCTTCCAAAGAGGAAAAATGCAGCTTCAGATCCAGCTCTTTGGCTATATCCGCCGCGATGGTGGCATCCAGATATCCCGGCTCACTGAAGTTCAATACCGAAAAGCCTTTGTAGCCCAATTTGTGAGCGGCATAGACCACCAGGCGAGAATCCAGCCCTCCGCTGAGAAAGGCTATATGTTCATGATCTTCATCCCGAACAAAGGCAGCGGACACAGCAGCGGCCAAAAGCCGGGAAAGCTCTCTGAAGCTCTGGTGCGTAGCCTGATGCAGGATGTCAAAATTCCAAGTGAAATAACGATTTTCTCCCAAGACTCCAGCACTGTAACTCAAGCGGCTGGCCGAGGGCAATTGCTTGATCTCTTCGATGGTGGTAAAGCCTTCCAGGGTATAGCCATAACTAAGGATCATCCGCGCACCGAGCTCACTTACCGAGCATATAGTGCCTGCTGCTGCCAAAATATCTACTATGGTTTTGATCTTATCTGCCACGATGATCGTGTCTTTTTGATGATAATAATACAATCTCACAGTATTGGTAGGATTTGTAAAGACCTGAAAATCTCCTGAAACCACATTGTAGCAAGCCAGAAAGAATTGCCCATGCAGCTTACCGAGGATGCTATTATCTTTCAGGGCCAGCCACAATAGCTCTTTGAGACTTTTCACTGCATAAGCGTCCACAAGGCGTTTGCCATTGGCGATGATCCCTTCCAGGATCAGGATCTCATCGCCGCGCTGCTCTGTAAAAGTATCGGAGAGACTCTTGGGGGGAGCCTGATAATAAAGCTTGCCGGGCACCAATTCAGCAGTCTCTGGACAGAGCTTCTTGTTATGTTCAAAGGGGGTGTTGAGCAGACAAAACATCAGATTTTGAGTTCCAACCAAGGTCTTAAAACATCCGGCAGTTTCAAGCTGCCATCAGCCTGTTGACAGGTCTCCAAAAGCGCAATCATCAGCCGCGGTGTAGCCACGCCCGAGCCATTCAGAGTATGCAGATGGCGCAATTTGCCCTCGGCATCTTTGTAACGGATATTGGCGCGCCGGGCCTGAAATTCGCCGAAATTACTTACTGAAGACACTTCCAGATATTTCTGGCTACCGGGAGCCCAGACTTCCAGGTCATAAGTCTTTTGGCTGGCAAAGCTTAAGTCTCCCGTGCAGAGTGAGAGCACTCGATAGTGCAACCCAAAAGCTTTCAGGATATCTTCCGCATCTTGCAGCATCTCGCACAGCGCAGCTTCGGAGTCTTCCGGCAAGACAAAGCGCACCATCTCCACTTTGTTAAATTGATGCAGGCGTTGCAGCCCGCGGGTGTCTTTGCCGTAGCTGCCCGCTTCTCTTCTGAAACAGGGCGTATAGGCTACGAATTTCTGAGGCAAGTCTTTGTATTGCAGCACTTCATCGGCATAGATATTGGTTACCGGCACTTCTGCAGTGGGAATCAGGAAGAGATCGTCTTCATCGATATGATACATATCCTCTTCCAGCTTGGGCAATTGCCCGGTGCCGGTCATGGTTTTACGGTTCACGGCCAGGGGCACCATCAATTCTGTGTAACCATGCTTTTGAATATGATATTCCAGCATGAAATTGATGAGGGCACGTTCCAGTTTGGCACCAAATCCGGTATAAATCGGGAAGCCGCTGCCGGAGATTTTAGCACCGCGGGGCAGATCCAGCAGGCTATTGATAGTGGCAATATCCAGATGATCTTTGAGCGGGAAATCGTGCTGGGGCAGCTCTCCCTCATGGCGAATCACCTCATTCAGGCTTTCGTCCCGCCCGATGGGAACATCTGCCTGCGGGATATTGGGAATAGCAAGCAAAAGAGCTTCCACCAAGGTATTGGACTTGCTAAGATCAGTCTGGATGCTTTTGATTTCTGCGGCAACTTCGCCCATTTCGGCTATTTCGTCTGCGGCAGATTCTTTGGCTCTTTTTTTGCTGGCAATCACTTGAGAGACTGTATTTTGCTGGGCTTTGAGATTGTCAAATTTGTATTGCAGGCTGCGCCGCTCTTCATCAGCCTTTAGAAGTGCGTCCAGATCCGCTTTTTCGTTTTTATTCTTGATGGCTTTCCGGATAAGCTCTGGATTTGCCCTGATGTATTTGAGGTCAATCATTTGCGGCTCTTTAAAGCAATATCGATCATCTCAAGATATTGATCTGCTTTTAGGGATGCTCCACCGATGAGCCCGCCATCAAGATCCGGCATAGCCAGCAGACCGGCGATGTTCTCCGGTTTTACGCTGCCGCCATAGAGAATAGGCAGCTCATCTGCCAGCACATCATTATAGGTATTCTTCAGCCAGGTGCGGATGATGCGATGCACTTCCTGAGCCTGTTCGCCGGTGGCTGTGCGTCCGGTGCCGATCGCCCAAACCGGTTCATAAGCGATCATTATATCCTCTGCACCGTAGATAGTTACATTGCGCAGGCAGCCCTCCAATTGATCCAGAATCACTTTTTGGGTCTCACCTGCATCTCGCTGCGCCAGGGTTTCACCTACGCAGAGGATGGGTTTGATGCCGTTATCCATCAGCAGCAAAAGCTTTTCCCGCACTATTTCATTGCTTTCGTTATGGTGCGCCCGCCGCTCAGAATGTCCTATGATGGAGTATTCCAGCCCCAAAGAACTCAGCATCGCAGCCGATACTTCGCCGGTAAAGGCACCTTCAGCATGGGCACTTACATCCTGCGCTGCCACTTTGACTAAGGTGTCTGCCAATTCCCTTTGCATCAAGGCCAAAAAAGGATAGGCCGGAGCCAGGATGGGCAAAACTGAGCCCAAGTCTTTTGTTTTGAGTGAACTTGCGATTGCTTTGCAAAAAGCTCGCACATCCTCTAAATCTTTATACATCTTCCAATTGCCAGCGATTACTATCTTACGCATATCTCACCTCGAATCTTTTTTTACTTATCAAATACCATCTTGTAATCCTGCCAGATACGTCAAGAATTTTCGGGCTTTCAGCCTTTTCTGCCCAAAGTTAGGAATGGCGGATATTCTGTTCTTGGGAAATTCAGACTATTGCGTTAATTTATCTTTAGATTTTTGTTAAGGAGAAAATGGTATGTCAGCAGCCCCCCAGCCCCAGGTAATAGTGGAATTTGGCTCGAACTCAGTCAAAATCATGCAGATGGTTTCTTCGGAAGCTCAGGCACGGGTAGATTACCGCTTTCCCCTGCGCCTGGCAGCAGAGCTGGAACCTTCCGGAGATATTTCAGAGTCTGCCATCCACAGCATCATCGCCCAGATTAGGGAAGTGCATCGCCTGTATGGCGAAAGCTCTGAAATCCACATCTTTGGCACCCAGGCCTTGCGCCAGGCCCGGAATCGGGAGGCCATAATAGATAAAATCAGAGACGAAACCGCTTATATTCTGAAAATCCTCAGTGCAGAGGAAGAAGCGCAGGCGGCTTTCAGAGGCATCCAAGACGGGCTGAAGCCCCAGGGCAAAGTGCTGTGTTTTGATATCGGCGGGGCCAGCACAGAGATCATGATCGGCAGTGACAAAGGCCTTATGAAAAGCTTTAGTTTCCCCCTCGGAGCCGTGAGCCTGAGTCGCTTGATCAAGCATGAACCCATCAGCCTTTGTGAGTATTATCTTCTGCAAGATGAGATTAGCCGGCAGTTGAAATTCAAATCACCAAAAATAACCAGCCTCATCGGCACAGGAGGCTCTATTGTCACTTGCGCCATGGTAGCCTTAGGGCTGCCTCAGATAGATGAAAGCAAGGTGAATTCCTTCCGCTTGCGCCGCTCTGAAGTCCTGCGCCAAGTCCAGACTTATCGGGCCATGAAGAGCCAGGAGATCGCAAAAATTCCGGGGATGGACCCAGCCCGCGCCGATATTATCCTCCCCGCCTGTATGATCATGCAGAGGCTGATGGAGATCTGTGGGCAGGAAGAGATCATCACCAGTAGCAGGGGAGTGCGGCATGGCCTAATAGACAGAAGTAGGGGTTTTGGGCGAAAACCCAAGTCACGCACACCATGATCACCAAAATGCTCCAAGGTTTTAACGTTTTATTGTTTTAACGTTTTAACGATGCAGGCAGCTTCCGCATGGATTCCAATATTTAAATGTAGGGGTTTTGGGCGAAAACCCAAGTCACGCACACCATGATCACCAGAATGTTCCAAGGTTTTAACGTTTTAACGTTTTATCGTTTTACCGTTTTAACGATTAACGTTTTAACGATTAACGTTATGACGATTAACGTTTAAACGATGCTGGCAGCTTCCGCCTTGAAAGACGAAAGGTGGCGGTTTTTAACCGCCACGCTACGGGGCTACCACCCGGATCAAGACGATTTCCTGGCCTTTTAAGGCCA
>Ga0265294_10000669_pt1 | contig 46069 bp, 32 predicted proteins | sample MunlanPumphouse3_FD_192504 | JGI IMG/M metagenome (GOLD analysis project Ga0265294, IMG submission 192504) | Groundwater microbial communities from a municipal landfill in Southern Ontario, Canada - Pumphouse #3 | ecosystem: Environmental > Aquatic > Deep subsurface > Groundwater | place...
CTCACCAGAGAACAGATGCAGGATATGCAGGATATGTTGAAGGGCGCAAATATGACGCATGAGGCAGTTAACAGTTTTTTGAATAGCAATAACGAGTATCATAGTTCTGCAACACCTCCTCCAGATTTTGGTATAAGTGAGATAAAAGCCAAACCAGTGCATGTTGCACCAAAGGTGGGCAGAAACGATCCCTGTCCCTGTGGCAGCGGAAAGAAATATAAGAAATGCTGCGGCATCCATGAAAATGAGGAAAACTAAATGGGAAAAAATCTGATTATCGTAGAATCTCCCGCTAAGGCGCATACAATAAGTAAGTTTTTAAAAAACAAATATATGGTCAAAGCTTCAATGGGGCATATTCGAGATTTGCCAGCACACGATTTGGGTGTGGATGTAAAAAAAGACTTTAATCCTACCTATGTTACCGATAAAAAGAAAAGCAAGATTATCAGCGAGTTAAAAGAAGCTGCAGCAAGCGCCGATGCCATCTATTTGGCAAGCGATCATGATCGCGAAGGTGAAGCTATTGCTTGGCATTTAAGCAAGCTTCTGGAGAAAGAAAGTAAAGGCAAGTCTCTTTATAGAATCGTGTTTAACGAAATAACAGCTAAAGCAATTAGTGGGGCTATCGATAATCCCGGCACTATAGATACCGCCAAAGTTGATGCCCAACAAGCCCGAAGAGTATTGGACCGGATTGTTGGCTACAGTATATCTCCGCTATTGTGGAAAGTAATAGCCAAAGATCTTTCAGCCGGAAGAGTGCAATCTGTAGCATTGCGGTTGATTTGTGAACGAGAAGCAGAAATTAAAGCTTTTGTACCCAAAGAGTTTTGGCGGATTGAAGCAGATTTTTGGCGCGATCAATTGCCCAAATTTAAAGCTACATTAGAAAAGATAGAGGGCAAGAAAGTTGAAATTTCAAATCTTGAAGAAGCTGAGAAGCTTAGAACAACTCTTAAGAATAACGATGCCGTATTGGAAACCATTAAACGAACTACACGCAGGGTTGAACCACCTCCATCTTTTATAACCAGCACCTTACAACAAGAAGCATCCAAATTGCTTTCATTCCAATCTCAGCGGACTATGAGCATAGCGCAACAGCTATATGAAGGAATAGACTTGGGCGGCGATACAACTGGCTTGATTACCTATATGCGTACCGATAGTACACGTATTGCTGAAGATGCCATAACAGCATGTAAAAAGCTGATAGAGGAGCGATTTGGCGTAGATATGCTGCATTCTGATACCAGAACGTATAAGAACAAACAAAGTGCGCAAGATGCTCATGAAGCTATTCGTCCCACCGATCCATTCCGCACTCCGGAAAGCTTGGCTAGTTATCTTTCAAAAGACCAATTGAAGCTTTATACCCTTATCTGGAAAAGGTTTGTTGCTACCCAGATGAAGAGTGCCAAATTGTTGGTTACAACTGCCTCAGTTAAAGTAGGAGCCGCTACATTTGCTGCTGCAGGAAACCAGATTAGCGAGGAAGGATTTTTGAAGTGTTATGAACATGTTAACATCCCTCTAGGCGAGAAGATTTGTAAAGACTATATGCAAAACGATGCTTTGGAGCACAGCTCTTTGCGGCAATCTCAGCATTTTACCTCGCCCCCTTCCCGGTTTACCGAAGCTTCACTGATCAAAGAGCTAGAAGCCAAAGGGATTGGACGCCCATCTACATACGCATCAATAATTGGCACTATTCGTAATCGTAAGTATGTGAATATCGAAAAGAAATCTTTCGTGCCAACTCCTCTAGGGCTGGATGTAAACAGCTTTTTAACCGATAAATTCGATCAGTTGTTTAACGTCAAATTTACAGCTAAAATGGAAGACAAACTGGATGAAGTAGAATATGGTAAAATAATATGGCACAGGCTAGTAAAGAGCTATTACGATGAGATGCAAACTCTAATAAGCAAAGTAGATATAAAAAAGGAAAAACAGGCTTTAATTCAAGATACGGGAATTATCTGCGATTTATGCAAGGTAGGCAAAATGGTAGTTAAGCGCTCCAGAAGCGGAGAGTTCCTTGCCTGTGATCAGTTCCCCAAGTGTAAAAATAGCAAGAATTTTACTCGGGACGAAAAAGGAAATATCCAGATTACAGAGCCTGTAACCTTAGATGAAAAGTGTCCTAAATGCGGAAGTCCGTTGATGGATAGAACAGGCAAATTTGGGGCTTTTATAGCCTGTAGCAATTACCCTAAGTGTAAGTATGCTCGTCCAAAAACAACCGGAATAGCGTGTCCGGAATGTAAAATCGGCGAAGTGGTGGCACGCAGGAGCAAGAAAGGCAGTCCTTTTTATGCCTGTTCACGTTATCCGGAATGTAAGTGGATATCTAACGATAAACCTGTAGCACAAAAATGCAGTCATTGTGGAAACGACTATTTAGTGGAAAAATACAGCAAAGCCAAAGGGCACTATCTTCAATGTCCTAAATGTAAATATATAGTGGAGTAAACGATGCATATTGGTGATGGAATCCGAAGTGCAGTTGTAAGCATTGCTACCCATAAAATGCGCAGTTTCCTTACCACAATAGGCATTGTAATTGGTGTTATGGCTGTAGTAACTATGTTTTCCAGTGTGTATGCCCTAAAAAACCTGATTAATAAAAACATGGAAGGGATGGGTTGGAATTATTCGGTAGTTATTACCAGCAGTGGGGGTAGTATTGTCGATGATGATCAACGTTCGGCAGTAAAAACTGTGCGTAGAGCGCGGCGTAACCCCCGAAGCTTAGATCTTGACGATTACAACGCCATCAAAAACGAACTGGATTATAAAGGTATTTATGCAATGGCAGAAACCAGCAGTCTGCAGCGTCTGGGTAATCAGGATAACTACATTAGTGTAAAGGCTACCGAAAACTATTTCTTTGAAAGCAAGAGTTATGAGATCTCTAAAGGGCGTCTGTTTAGTCCGGTTGAGCAGGAGCAAGGGCTTCCAGTTGCTATTCTTGGCTACAGATATGCAGAAAAGTACTTTCCTAATAAAGATGTATTGGGTGAACAATTGGTTTTAGGAGATCATCGATATAGAGTGATTGGTGTTTTAGGTTCTGATGTTTTAAACGATGGCAATGGTATGCACTTTAATACCTGGGAGCGCAACTTCGAAATGCAAGCCGTGTATATACCCTTAAAATATGGTTCATTACGATTTGGAGTAGGCAAGCAGGTACCGATGATTTATCTTCAGGCGCATGATAATGCCTCTTTCAATAAAATGAAATCCAAAGCCAGACAAATACTTCTTGCACGCCATAATATGTATCCCAGCTTTAACTTTATGGATATCGGAGCAATGATGCTCAACATCAGTTCCGAAATAGATCGCCAGATGAAAAAATGGAATATAACTCTTTCGGCAATTGCTTCAATATCATTGATTGTTGGTGGGATTGGGCTATTCTCCACTTTACTAATATCTATTCAAGAACGTATGACCGAAATTGGGATTCGTAAAAGCATTGGTGCTACCGAACAGGATATCTTCTTTTACTTCATATTTGAGGCATTAGCTTTAGCTCTTATTGGAGCATTGGCTGGAATAGGCATAGCATGGATTTTAATAAGCATTGTAGGAAATATGATAAATTTTCCTCTTTATTTGCCAGTTCCGGGAGTGCTGGTAGGGCTTTTATTCTCGGTTCTGATAGGATTCGCTTCCGGTTTGTATCCAGCACTTAAAGCCGCTCATATCGATCCCATTAAGGCAATTTACTTTCTTGAGTAAGATGCTTCGAAAGCATTCATGAAACTGTTGGCTAAAAAGCTTATGAATGCCTATAGCTTTACTTTTTGTACAATGCCTTCTCCGCAGTTTCGGCATATTTCAAATTGGGAGCGATTATTAAGAATCTCGGTTCGGAACCTGTTCATCACAGAACTTGTCCAAAGCTGGTAAAATCCATGCTCAAGTATATTGCCGATCCGGTATTGTAAATCTTTATCGTAACAGCAGATACTTAATTCTAGATCCCAGTTAATAACCGGTTGAGTCCACAACCTTCGGCAGCGATTCAGTAATTCCGTTTTTAGCTCGAATTTATTACCTTGAATATGGTATCTACTGAATTCGTGATTTACTGGCAAAAAGATAAGATCTTCTTCTTTATATATTTGCACTGTTTTGAATTCAAGTTTATCGATGCCAATTTGGCGAGCCATGCTTTTTACTCTGGGGATTTCATGTTCATTCTGGCGCATAATTATGAATTGCCATACCAAATATGGTGATTTGCTTTTCAGCTTTGTTTTAGCAGATACAAGGGCTTCCATATTCTTTAGGACGATTTGATAATCTCCGTTAACACGGTATTGATTGTAAGTCTTTTCCGAGAGGCCATCCATCGAGATTATCAGTTTGTTCAAACCGCTGTGCACTATTGCTTCTGCATCAAGATCCAAACTTGCGTTGGTGGAAGTCATGGTATAAAGACTTTTTGATGAGGCATAATGTACCATATCATTGAAATCCTTGTTGAGATATGGCTCTCCCTGATTCCACAAAATTAGCATTCCGATATTCTTATAAATCAAATCGACAACATTACAGAATTGAGCTAGAGACATCATTCCTCGCTGTCGTTTAAGGCTGCCATTCCCACTCGGGCAGAGTGGACACTTAAGATTGCAAATATTTGTCGGTTCAATCATTAAAGCTGGAGGATAGTGGTTTAAATGAACCTGTTTGGTCTTAAGAGATCGCTGATAATCTATCCAGGCACCAGCCGCATGGAACATACGTCTATGCTTTGCAAAGGACTTTATGATGTTTAAATTATGATAAACTGTGTTCATACCTCAGCTTTATATAAGAATAGAAAACCCAGCAAGCTAAAGAAAAGATTTGGTGCCCATGCCGCCCAAACCGGCGGGATAATGCCGTTGTATCCTAAACTTTGACTAATCTGCACAATAATTAGATATGCAAAACAAACAGCAAGTCCCAGCATGAATACCCAGCCTCGTCCCTTGCTACGAGTATTTGATGTGGCTATCGGAATAAAGAAGAAAATTACGATCAGATTTGTAAGTGGGAAAGAAACTTTCATATGCAGATCCACTATTTCTCTGCTGGCATCTTCTCCCATTTTTTGTAATCTTCCAATGTAATCCCATAACTCAAGAAAATTCAACGAAAGAGTCTTTTTGGTTATACGCACAAAGTCTTTTGGTTCAACATCCAACAATGGCATTCGGGTACTGGGAAAATGAGTCGAATAGATTTGACGCCCATTGCTAAAGCGGCGGATATCACAATCAAAAAGCTCCCATTCATCGCCAGTCCATGTGGCACTGGCAGCGCTGATTTTTTCTATTACTTGCGAGCTTTCAAAATCAATTCTGGTAAGGTCAATTATCCGCAGAGTATTTTTATATCCATCGAAAAATCCAAAATAATAGAAATCGTTTTCTTCTCCTCGATAATGGATGCGTGCCTTAAGCATTTGGTCATCAGGTTGTTCACCCTTGATTTTAACATTATACACAACGTCTCTTTGAGATTCTGCATAGGGCAAAACATATTCTCCTAAAGTAGCTACGGCAATAGAGATTACTAGTCCAACTCCAAACAACGGAAGCATGGCTCGCTTGATGCTTACTCCCGCAGCTCGTATTGCTACTGATTCATTATGTTTTGCTAAAGCGTTCATCATAAACAACCCTGTTAACAGTACAGTTACCGGAGATGTTAGTACAATAAGATATGGTAAACGGAGCAAGTAATATGTAATAGCCAAATCTACAGAAGCCCCCGCTCTCAGTAATCTGGGTAAGTTATCTACTACATCAATTACAATAAATACAACAGCGAAACTAAAGAAAATTATCAGATAAGTGCGCAAGAACTCACGCAGTATATAGCGATCCAGCTTTCTCATTAGTGTACAATCTCATCTGGAGGAGGAGTTTTGCCGCTGCGCAAATGCTTTATTCTCCATATCAAAACCTGCATATCGAAGAGGCGTTTATCTCTAATTGAGCCCGCAATCAGAAAGCATGCCAAAATGAAAAATATAATATTCGAAAACCACATTGATAGGAAGGGATTAAACTGTCCCTTATCGGCTAACTGTTCGCCCATATTTAGGGCAACATAATACACAAGAAAGATAATGCTAGATACGCTAAAAGCCATTCCGATGCCACTTGTGCGAGTCATTAAGCCCAGAGGAACCCCAATCATCACAAAAATAATAATAGCAAAGGAGAGAGCAAATTTCTTATGATATTCAACCAACATGGATTGAATGCTTGCCTCCAGTTCATCGATTCTGTTTTGGGCGACTTGTTGCATGGAATATAATTTGCGTTGCTCATTTTGGCTCACATAAGGATCTGGATTAAGAGTCCCGGCACTAATGCGAGCTTGTAGCCTTTGAACCTCTTCTTTTTTTGCCGTCAGCTCTTTTTGGTGTTCATCGATCGCATGCGTGAGTTGTCCATAAGTCATTTCTCTGTCGCTACGGTATCCAGTTTCAAAAACATCAGCCCGATTTCCTAGATCTCTCACATTAATAACGTATCTTATAAAGCTAGTAGTTTGAAACTTACCTTGTTCTCGCTCGTTTCGTTGCTGCATTTCACCATTATTCAAAACTATGCGCAGGGCATTCCCATTGTTCATCTGTATTACTTTTCCGCTTTCAGCATAAATTGTTCTGGGAGCCCTACTTTCACTACGATCGTAAATTAACACATCTCTTAATTCTTCTTCGTTGTTATCTCCACACCATACCGTGTAATCCAGCAAGTGATTGTATTCTCCGGGTTCAATAATGGTCATTGGCTTATAATATGCTACTTTTAACATCAGGTTCTTAAGTCGGTGATTTGTATCTGGTAAAAACCAATGATTAAAATACACCATCAGTGCGGTAAGCATTAGGGCGGCAATAAATAAAGGTCCGAGCATGTTATATATATTCACCCCGCTGGATTTTACGGCGATGATTTCACGATCTACACTCATGCGCCCAAACGCAAGAATCGTTGCCACTAAAACAGCCATAGGTATGGATAGAGCTAACATATATGGCAAAGATAAACCAAAAACTTCAATTACAATTCCGATAGGGAGTTGTTTTTCGATAATAAGATTTAGCAAATCGATAATTTTATCTATCAGAAGCACGAATGTTACCACTAAAAGAGATATCAAGAAGGGGGAGATGTGTTCGCGCAAAATGTAGCGTTTCAATATCATCTATTAGGCTCCATCATGTATAACAAATCTTCTTCACTGATAATCTTGATGCTGGGAATTTTTTCAGCTTTGGTAAGCTTAGAACCAGGTTTTTCTCCCACAACGAGATAATCCAGGGCTTTTGAGACGCTGCTTAAGATCTTTCCATTATGGCTTCTAATGAGGTTTTCCAAGTCTTTACGGCTATATCTTACCATAGATCCAGTTAGTAAAAAGCTCTTCCCTGATAATGCCTCAGATTGAGTTTCAGATCTGTAAACCATTTGTAAGCCAGCAGCTTCAAGTTTTTGGATAAGTACTTTATTCTTGTAATTTTCGAAGAATTCTCGAATTGCCAGGGCAATTTTATCTCCTACTTCTGGTACGGATGCCAATTCTTCCAAACTGGCGTTTTGTAAAGCCTTGATACTGCCAAAATGAATAGCGAGGTTGCGAGCAGTGACTGCACCTACAAATCTTATTCCTAAAGCGAATAATACGCGATCGAAGTTTTGTTGTTTCGAGTTCTCGATTGCCTTTAAAAGATTGCGGGCAGAACGTTCTCCCAAGCGCTCAAGATTTGCTATGCGCTCATACTCCAAATCATACAGATCCTCAATACTGCTTATGATACCTTCATCTAAAAATCTAGAAATTAGGGAAGCACCCAAACCCGATATATCCATCGCTTCGCGAGACACAAAATGCTCAATACTCCGTGCTAATTGAGCGGGGCAATCTGCCGAAGTGCAATAATCAATTGCCGCATCAGCTTCTCGGGATAGTGGGCTATTGCAAACCGGGCAGTTGTGAGGCAAACTTATTCTAGAAGCATCATCAATCCGCTTATCAGTATTTACCGCAATGATTTTGGGAATAATCTCACCGCTTTTGATAAGCTTAATAGTATCACCCTCATGTAGATCCAATCTACGGATCTCATCAAAGTTATGCAGCGTGCTTCTAGAAACTGTTGAACCAGATATGTATACCGGTTCCAAAATGGCAACCGGAGTTACGGCGCCAGTTCTCCCTACTTGAAATTCTACTTTTAGTAGTTTTGTTTCTTTTTCTTCGGGCTTAAACTTATAGGCTATTGCCCACTTTGGGCTCTTGGCAGTGAAGCCAAGTTTTCTTTGTAGATTAAAGTCATTTATCTTTACTACAATTCCGTCTATATCATATTCCAAATCTGCTCTGTGGCTTTCTATGGAAGTGCAAAAAGAAATCAAATCTTGATGTGTGCTACACAAAGAATGCTGTTTCGCCACAGGAAAACCATTATCTTGCAACCAAGTCAATAGCTCCTCTTGCGTAGAGCAAGGCACTGTGGGCAAAGCTAATCCGATTGTGTAAAAAAGAGCCCGTAAAGGTCTTTTGGAGACTTCTTCTTTTTTCTTCAGTTTTATCGAGCCTGCCGCAGCATTGCGGGGGTTCGCAAATAGTTTCTCTCCCTGTTCTCTGCGTTCATCATTCAGAGCCAAGAATTCTTGAACCGGAAAGTATATCTCTCCTCTTATTTCAATTTCTCCAGCAAAAGAGATTCGATTGGGGATATTGGGAAGAGTTAGGAAGTTTTGGGTAACATCTTCGCCTTTTAAGCCGTCACCACGTGTACTGGCATATTGCAAACTGCCATTTTTGTAAAACAAATTGATGCCAAATCCGTCTATTTTCAACTCTGCACATACAGGCACCAAGTTGCCTTCTTCAAGAGCGATTCTATCCCACCAAGCTATAAGTTCTTCCAGAGAAAAGGCGTTATCCAAGCTTATCATACGCTGTTTGTGGGCTATTGTTTTACCCATTTCAGAGAGGTCGTTACCAACTTGTGATAATACTTTGGGGCACAAATCAGGATATTGCCGACACATCTCTTTTAGTTCTTGCACCAAAAGATCATATTCAAAATCGCTAATCTCGGGATTTGCATCTCTATAGTAAAGCTGATTATGCTTTTCTATCTGAGTGCTAAGCTCATAAATCCTTTTCTGGGCAGTTGTTTTATTCATGGCAAAAAATACATCGATGGGCGACGATCGCCGAATGCATTGTTAAAATCGGTTACTTGTTTATTGTCTGCCAAAGCTGGATCGATTTCTACACTATAAATCCCTTCTTCAGTGTCATTCATACGAATTAGGATTTCACCCTTAGTTCCCAAAATCTGGCTTCCTCCGGTAAAATATTCACTCTGCTCGCCATTGATTTCGGTTCCGGTACGGTTTGACGTGATACTATATACTCTATTTTCTAAAGAGCGTATTTTCATGGCGTCTTGACACCATGGTAAAACCAGATTTGATGGATGACAGATGATCTGAGCTCCTTTCAATGCAAGGCTGCGCGCAGATTCTGGAAACTGCCAATCGAAACAGATCATCATACCGATCTTTATCCCGTTTTTTGCCGGACACACAAAGAATGGATCTTCGCCAGAAGAGAAGAAGATTTTTTCTCTAAAGAAGAGATGAATCTTACGGTAAACAAAGTATGTTCCATCAGGATTTACTAAGGCACTGCTATTATAATATGTATCGCCATCCTTCTCTGGGAATCCATAGCATATAGATAAGTTTTGTTTGGCAGAAAGCTCTCGCATAGCTCCAAATATGGATCCCCCGGGAATGCTTTCTGCCACTTGATTTAGCTCTTCTTTATCTGTAAACACATATCCGGAAAGAGCTAATTCTGGCAAAACTACCAAGTCACTGTCTAGCTGAATAATCATATCTTTCAACCTTGCGAAGTTTTCATCAGGTTTCAAGAACTGGGGCTTATACTGCAAAACAGATACTATATACTTCACTTTTTTACTCGCAACAAAGGTTTTATGGCTCGTTCAAAACTTCCGTGAACTTTACAGATGGTAAGACCATAGTTTGTGATAGGAACTCCTCGTCGATGGCATTCCAAGATGCGATGATTCATCTCCGATACATTTATCATGCAGCCTCCGCAGTGCACACACAAAGCGTATTCTTCAAGATTTTCAGGGAAATCGTGTCCGGCATAAGTTTCGAATGTCAGTTTCTTTTTTGTGTATTCGCTAATCCATTTTGGCAGTTTTACTCTGCCTATGTCATCTTCTTGCACATGGTGCGAACAGGCTTCAGCGATCAATACCTTGTCATTATCTCTTAGTTTGTCTATTTGGCGTATTCCGGTAAGTAAAATATCCAGTTCTCCTTTATAACGAGCATAAAGAATGGAAAAGGTTGTAAGCTCCACGTTATTCGGCGTTTCTCTATTTACTTGTTCGATAGCTTGAGAATCCGTAACTACCAAATCGGGAGCTTGTTCCATCATAGCCAAAGCATCTTTCAACTCCGTTTCTTTTACCACTATGCTTATGGCGTTAGAATCAAGAATATCGCGAATAGCCTGCACTTGAGGTAAAATGAGGCGTCCCTTGGGAGCAGCGCTATCTATGGGGCAAACCAATATCACTTTGGCCTTGGGTTTAATAATATCGCCTAGTAAAATCCTATTCTCGCTTAAGTGTTTGGGAGCAAGGCGGATAATTTCGTTTTTGGCTTCCAAAATACCAGTTTTATTCTTGGCGGAAAGGTTTATATATGGGATATTGCGTAGGCTGCAATACTCGATATTCTGAGCATCAGCCAGTTTTATATCCGCTTTATTGAACACCATTAAAAGTGGTATGTCCATTTCCCGGACGCGCTCAAGCATATCCAATTCATGCATATCTAAAGCATTGCCATCATTTACAAAAACTACTATATCTGCTCGATACAATATCTTTCTGGTAGCTGCCACTCGTTTTGCACCAAGTTCGCCCTCATCGTCAACACCTGCCGTATCGTAGAATGTTACTGCCCCAAGTGGCAACAATTCGTAGTGTTTATCCACCGGATCGGTAGTTGTTCCCGGAGTCTCGGATACTATTGCGATTTCCTGCCCAATAATGGCATTTATCAAGCTCGATTTACCTGCATTTCTTCTTCCCAATAACGCTATTATCAATCTTTCACCGCGCGGAGTAGGACTCATTTATTTGCTCCATAACTATTTACTTTTCTTTTCAAGAGAGTATGTAGCCAATTATTCGTCAAGTTCTTTTTCGTATAATGCCTTTCTCTTAATGCTTCAAGCTGATATTAGCGTAGGTTTAAGCAGAGATGCTCTTGTATGTGTAGGTTAATAACTCCCTAAAGCATCGATAATTCTGCGTTAAAGCATAAAGAGACGGTTGCCTAATAATCTGCTATATATGGATGTGAAATGGTCTCTGGAATCATCAACTGCTGATCCTCCTCCCATTTATCGCCATATTTGAGGATATGATACTTGTTGCGTAGAAAGGATAGAGGCTTCAAGACTCATGCTATCCTGAAGTAAAAAAAGAGCTTATTTTGTACCGTCACTAGCCATTATAATATGAGCATTACCAATAATACTAATATCTTGTTTGGCAGAAGGAAGGATTACTGCACTCCCCTTTTTTAGATGTATTTCTTCGCTTTTATGTAGTAAAGTGCAGTCACCATCTAGGTTCAGCAAAATACGCACTCCAGATTTATTGGGTAAAGAGTATTTAGAATCTATTAAAACTCGGGAAAGCAAGAAATCAGATGTGGGATTGGAATATTCTATTAGGTGCTGCTTGGCGTTTTGAGCTGGATATATGGATGGTTGATATGGTGAATATCGCATTACTTTTAAAAGCTCTTCCACATCAATGTGTTTGGGGCTAAGCCCAGCACGGAGAACGTTATCACTTGCGGCCATTATTTCTATTCCTGCTCCCTGTAGGTAGGCATGCACTATTCCTGATTCCAAAAAGATTGCCTGAAAAGGTTTCAAGTGAATAAGGTTCAAAAGCAAGGGAGATATCGCGGTGCAGTCTTCTGGATATAAAGAAAGAAGATACTTCGTCCATTTTAATTCGTTTTGCCACCTATCAGAATTATGTAGCTTTAGGATATGTTCTGCGAGTTGAGGCATGGGCTTTCTTTCAAGTATTTCTTGATAAAAAGCTTGAAAAGAATCTGGAGAAGGATCTTTGGCAAAATACTGATAAGTACTAAATAGAGTGCCGAGTTTGAAATGCTTAAAAAGCATAATAATATCGTTATAGTTCCGAAACCCACACATGGCATAAAAATCGGTTAGCGCCATTATCATTTCGGGTTTATGATTATCATCCCGATAATTTCGTTGAGGCGCATCAATTGGAATTTGCTTGTCGTTTTCGCGTATAAAGCCTTCCTCGGCTTGCTTTTTCGAAGGATGAACCTGGAGGGAAAGAGCTTGATCTGCCGCTAAAACCTTTAGCAAAAAGGGAAGCTTGGAATTGATGGAACCCAACCAATACTCCGGATTCTGCTTAATTAAAACATCAAGAGGAGTTTTGCCAACCATAGAAGGGGCTTGGGGATGCGCAGAATACCATGCCTCCGCTAAAGGTTCGGGATGCTCAATATTCAAGAATTGCTGTATAAATGTGTGAGAACCCCAAGCGTAATTATGTAAGACGGGATCAATATAGTTCATCATTACTCCTAAAATTGAAAGTATATAAAGGGCTGAATGTCTGCACTTCGGGCTTGATATAGAATCCAGATTATCAATGCCATAACTAGCGATTGCATGATGAGGGGAAGTTTGCAAAGATACTTTTGATATTGTTTCTCCCAGCTTTCAGGCTGCCAATGGCTTAAAAAACCGATCAGAATAAGTGCTGCTACAATGCGGTATTCTGAGATCCATAAAGAAAACAGAGATAAATTAAAAGATCCTAATATGCGCACAATCATCTCTTGTGCGCCTGCGAAACTACGGCTGCGGAAAAAGATCCAGCTAAAACACACAAAATGAAAAGTAAGAATAGTACTAAAAAAGCGGAATATAGCACTCTGGGCAAGTTTAGTATTAATCCATATTTTATCAATCATCAAAGCTACACCGTGCAAGGCTCCCCAAAACACAAAGTTCCAACTTGCACCGTGCCATAAGCCTCCTAATAACATGGTAATCATAAGGTTTGCATGTTGGCGGGCTTTTCCCTTGCGATTTCCTCCCAGCGGTATATAGAGGTAATCTCTCAACCATGTAGATAGAGAGATATGCCACCTTCGCCAGAAATCTGTAATACTGTACGCTTTATAGGGGCTATTGAAGTTTATGGGTAAATTAAACCCCATTAGTGCAGCCAAACCAATTGCGATATCAGAGTATCCGCTAAAGTCGCAATATATCTGCAATGCATAGGCATACACTCCAATCAAGTTCTCCAACCCCGAAAATAGGGCAGGATTATCGAACACTCTATCGACAAAATTTACAGAAAGATAATCTGCGATTACGCCTTTTTTTAGTAAACCGGCAAAGATGAGTACTAAAGCCCGTGAGATAGTATCTCTATCGAGTGATAACTTCTTATGGATTTGGGGAATGAAATAGCTGGCACGGACGATTGGTCCAGCTACAAGCTGAGGAAAGAAAGATACAAAAAAGGCAAAATCTTTAAAACTGGGGATGGCATCCAGTCTGCCATAATAAATGTCTAATGTATAACTCCATGTTTGAAAGGTAAAAAAGCTTATGCCTACGGGTAAAAATATATCCATTGCCGGCAGAGAACCACCAAAGAGTTGATTGATAGTCTCGACGATAAAATTGGTGTATTTGAAATACCCTAAAGAACCCAGATTCCACAACAAACTCAGAAGAAGCCAAGTTCTTTTAGTTTGCCTACTTTTACTGCGATAAATTGCTTTGCCCAAAACAAAATTTATAGCTGCAGTAATCAATAGCAGCACAACAAAAATGCCACTGGTCTTGAAATAGAAATACAAAGATACTAACAACAAATACCAGGTTCGGGTTTTACTGCGATCCGCCAGAAACGGGTAAAATAGCATAATAACGAGAAAGAAAAACAGGAAGAAGCTACTGTTGAATAATAATGGATTGGCAGCATCGTAGTTTAGAGATTGCATGATACTTTGCAAAATGTATTTCATCATTTATCTCTTTTTTCGCTAAACTCTTTATAACCCTTAATGATAGCCTGGTAGAATAAATGTCCCTGCAACATATAACCCTTGGGCGTAAAATGAAGAAGATCCTTTGCGGCCATGGCATTGTTGCGCCAATTAGTGATACTCCCAGCACCCCCCATTATCTCAAAAAGGTTCCACACAGCATGATTATTGTCTTTTGCATACTCTTGAATAAGCTTATTTACATTGCTGATGTCAGCGTTGATCTTGCCATTTTTACGGGAATCTGGAGCCAAAGTAAAGAGTATTGGAGTGTTTTGATTACTGTTTTCCAATCTGCGCATAAAGTCTTCGATGTTCTTTTCTACCGCACTACGGCGATACTTACCCTGCGCATCGTTAGTACCCAAAGATACCACAATCAAATCTGGATTTAACAAAGAGATTTGCTCAAACAACATATCTTGTTTAGCCAATGTGTAGAATCCTGCACCATTAACACCCATTGAATGGTATAATAAACCTGCTTCGCTACGTTCAATGCTAATTCCGTACAATTCGTCCAAAGTAGAAGGGAGCTTAATGTTTGCCGTATTTATTGCGCTTTGATATCGGATATGGTGGATAGAGTAATCTTCTAGTTCTTTACGGGTTAGCTCACTAGCGCCATCTTGTTCCTCCAAAATCAGGTTTGCCTCGTTATTTGCGTATAATAGCGCTTGATCGAAAGTACAATCTATCTTGAAGAATGCGTTGGTTTTAATCTTCAATTCTGCTTCAGAATCTACGCTTAACGTATAGCCGCTTAAGCTACAGGGTTTATCCTTACGTTTTAATCTGCTAGGGGAAGTTATCTGATAATCATCCGGTTGATTGGTTTTTGCAAGCCTATAAGGGAAGATAAGTCCTCGACCGGCATTGCCAAAGTATTTTTGTAATGCACTCCGCGCTGTGCCACTAAAATATCCGCTTTGAATATGAGAATCTCCAATTTGATAGATGATTACCTGATCTCTGATGCCGTTTCTTAATTGTAGCAATTTCATGTAGAAAGTGTTAAGAGATTCCTGATCATTTTGTAGCGCATTCACTTCTGGATTTACATAGCTATAATCTTTCAGATACGTATCGCTATCTAAAAGCAGGTAATAACTTTGAATAAACTCTTCCAAGGTATCCAAATCATCAGGATACTCATCTTCGCTAAAGAGGTCTGTTTGTACATCGTAGCCGGATTTTGCGAAAACAAGCAAAAATAGCGAGCCAAAAAGCATTAAGGCAATGAGGGTTAACTCACGAAATCTCATTCTTCACCCTTAAGAAAATCAAGTAAGAGTTCGGCTAGATGATCTGCACCACGGCGCGTAAAGTGGGTATAATCCCTTCCTGCCCAGGGTGGATTTTGGTTTACATAACCCGGCATGGAATTGTAACCTCCCATTGCTTCATAGAGGTTCCAAAATGCGCAACCGGTTTCCGCTGCCACTTCACTTTGTGCTTTTACCAATAGTGGAATATCCGGTGAAGTTTTATACCCAGCACTATCTTTGATGCTGCGATCTTGAACGCTTACTATGAGGATAGGTACATTATCTAAAGATTCTTGTAGATGGCGTATTGTACGTATCATAGCGGTTTTATAATTGCTATAATCTGTTACTTTGGGGTTTGATATGTTTCCCCCATATTGAAGAACTACCAATCTATAATCTAGATATTTCTGGAATTCACTAAGCACGTTGGAGTGAATTCGCTGAAAATACATACCGGAATAACCTCGGATGGGATAATTATCTACAAATATCCCCTTATTGCTATCAAATGAAACTCCATATACTCTTATCGGGTCGTTTGCGGCAAATTCGATTTTAATTGCCTTTACCGGACTAGTAGGGCTTAAATCCAGTTCTTGTAATTCCGTGCCTTCCCTTAAGCAAATCGTTTGATATGAACCAGAATCGTAGCTCACCCGAATATAAGAGCTATCGGAAGCATGACTGTAAAACAAGCGTATTTGGTCAAAGCTTTCTGCGCCTCCCGCAATATCAACCGCTTTGTATTCTACCCAAGGATTGTAATCTACGTAAAACCGGGCAGTCTCAGTCTTGGCTTCTTTGATTTTACTGCTTGCAAGGCTATCCGCCACAAATAAGGTGTCGGCAGGATTCACCTCGATGCTTTGTTGAGCCAGATAGTATGGTCTTGGAATAAATGTATAACCGGTAATGCCCAAGGAAACATCGTTTTTACCGTGACTCATAAAAGAGATTGTTTCCCAATTTTTAGAAAAGTCATGCCTGATAGTTTGTCTGAAACCAGATACAATGGAGGTTATGGGCATCATGCCTACTCCGCTGCCACCATAAACGTTTTGCATAGAATATCTTAGGGGGGCAGTGAGCAGATCGCCTTCTATAATAGAATCACTATAATAGGCAATTCGCACTTGCTTTCGATGTTTACTAAATGTGGTGCGATCGAAAAGCGGAGTAGCCCCTGGCAACATTTCCATTGAGGCAATTTCTTTGATAAATGGCCTGAGTTCTTTTTGAGTATGTTCAATTGGCTCAGCGGATTGGAGCAGTGAATCTGTCTCAACCACAGGTGCTTTCAAGGCAGTGAACCATTTCATCTTCCGAATGCTGAAAAAATCATTGCTCCAAGCGGGTAATAGCCAAGCTAGTACGCCTGTAAAAATAACTGCCAGCAAAACTAAAAGGGCAGGGCGAAAGAAATCACGGTTCATTTTATATTCTGGACATCCTTACAAAATTCTTATCATAGACTTATTAGTATATATTTGCTAGGGGTAGCCTTAGAACAATCTTGCAGCTTCCTATTGCTTATTTTTAGAGCAACTAACTACTGTCAACAGATATTTATCGGGAATTCAACGCAATCTAACCAGCAGAATGTTGAGTATAGGCAGATCATTTACGCCTGCTTATCTCACTGTATAAAGCTATGATTAGGGTAGTTTCAGCCCGCATTATTGCCTTACCTGCAGGATGATCTCTGCTTGAACCTTCGATAACACCTGTTTAAAGTAATTAGTTAAGAACAATTACTCATAGCGCATGGTTTATAGGGTTAATAACTGAAAATACACCGTGCATTCGGAGATCATACTTGCGGAAAGATTATTGAAGTTGTTCTCTAAATCTCTTTTTAAGAGATGCAAAATCCATCTTATAGGCTTTGAAAAGGTCTTCAGCTTCGCCTGATATGGGATAGCTATCTACACCACAACGGATCAGCTTAGCACTTACTCCGGTTGTAACAATAGCTTCGGCAATAGTTGTTCCCAAACCGCCATTAATGCTATGGTCTTCCACGCTGAAAATTGCTCCTCTACGAGCTGCTTCGATGATAAGTTCTTGAGATACTTCAAGGGGGCAAGATACAGCAACCAGCTCCACAAATATTCCCTCTTCTCGCAGAGCGTCAACTGCCTTAGTTGCTCTGGCCGTGGGAGTACCACACACGAAAACGGTTCCCTGATCTCCGATACGCAGGATATCTGCTTTACCATATTCGAAACAGTAATCTGTATCATAAAATATTTCCCCATCCTGATCTTTTAATATAGGCAGCTTCGAGCGTCCCATTGCCACCATGTAGTTTCCGGGTTTATCTATTAGCCACCGAATAATACGATCGGTCTGATTAGCATCGGCAGGGCATATTATTTTTGTATCGAACAGATTTCGAGCCTGGGCGATATAGTCAATGCATTGATGGGTTTTGCCATCTTCACCCACATCTATGCCTACATGAGTAACCACAGTTTTAAGATTTGCATGATTGATGTCGTTCAGGCGCTGCATATTGTAGGTTTCATCAATGCCAAACACACCGAAATCGGACCAAAAACACTGGATACCCATAGTAGAGATAGCGCCACTCATTACGGCGGCGTGGTGTTCCATTATTCCAGATTGCAGGAAACGTTGGGGTATAGCATCTCGAAAGTCTGCTGTTTTAACGCTACTGGCAAGGTCGCAATCAACAATCACAATTGGGTTTTCACTTGTTTCGTTGAGCTTACCCAAATCGGCAATAGCCTTACCCCAAGCACTGCGGCAATCACTCTCGGAGCTGTAAAGAATCGGCTTTCCCGGCTTAAGTTCCAGATTTGGGTGAAAATCAAGTTTGGGCTGGTGTTCAACTATCTTAAATGAGTTACGTATGCTTTGATATTTGTCTAATTCGTTAGCTACGCCAAGTTCGGCAAGAGCTTCTGCGCACTGTTCTATGGATAAGGTTGAGCCGTGATACTTTGCTTTATTTTCCATAAAGCCAACACCCTTACCCATCACGGTATGGGCAAGAATCATTACCGGTTTATCGATATTGCGGGCGTCTTCTAAAGTTTGCAATATCAAGGAAATATCGTGCCCATTTACTTCCATAACTTGCCATCCGTCCGATTCCCAATTCTTCCTAATATTCTGGGGCATAACATCGTGGATAGATCCCGAAATTTGCAATTGATTATAATCTACAACTGCCGTAAGGTTATTTAGATTATATTTAGCTGCAAAACGACGCGCTTCACTAAGCTGCCCTTTTTGCTGTTCTCCATCGCCCATCATAACAAAAACACTGCTTCCCAGTTTTTTTATTTTGGAGGCAATAGCAAAACCTGTAGCGGCAGAGAGTCCTTGCCCCAGATTTCCCGAACTCCATTCAACTCCTGGAACATCGCGTTCTATATGACCTTCAAAGATGCTGCCAAACTGACGGAAATTCGCGATAGCATTCTCCAAAGGGAAGTATCCCATTATGCCCAAACAACTGTACACGGCAGGGGAGATGTGTCCGATAGAAACGACCATCTTATCCCGTTCTTCCCAAGCGGGGAAATCTGGATTGTGGCGCATTGTATTGTAAATACAAAGCATAATATCTATGCTGGACATAGAACCGCCAGGATGACCGCTACCGGCTAGAGTAGTCATATATAAAATCGCCTGTCTCGCCACTTTTGCTTGTTTGCTAATTTTGTTGATCAAATCTGTTTTACTCACTTTATTACCTCATTGATTTATATACTTAAGTCTTTAAATAAAAACACATAAGGGTCAGACTATAAAAATGCCACACAGGTCAAGGAAAAAATCTTAGCCATTATCCTGTTAGTTCACTTCAATAAAAAAACGACCCGATTGAAGAACCAGGTCGCTTATGTATTTGGTGGAGCATAGCGGGATCGAACCGCTGACCTCATGACTGCCAGTCATGCGCTCTCCCAGCTGAGCTAATGCCCCAAAACTGAGCGATTATGTTCGCCCAAAATTTTGAAGAAGCCACTAATTGTCAAGCATTAATTGTAGAACACTTTTCTGTGATCGGTGCATCTTATTATGTATCATAAAGATATGCGTACAATATGTATAGCTTTATCCCCTTAAAAAGAGATCAGAGCAAAAAAAACCTTGTATAAAAAGTGAATTCTAGAAAATTGGCTCTCTAAAGAAAATTACGATCCATTGTGGAGGATAGAATGCTCGAAAACTTGAGAAAGAAACAGAAGGTCATAATCTACTTTGTGGCTATTATCTTCATCCTAGGGATGGGAGCCATAGGTGTGGTAGAGATTTTTACGCCGAAGCCTTATGTGGGTAAAGTAGCTGGGACAAAAATCAGCTTTGAGATGTATCAGGCTAAAATTCAGGAAGTTTATGCCCGACATACGGAAAGCAATCCCAACCAAGCAGTAGATGATAACACCCGGCGTAACCTTGAAAACCAAGCTTGGCAAGAATTGGTGGACGAGATAATCTGGGACCAACAGATCAAGAAGCATAAAATCAAGATAAAAGAAGAAGAAATACTTACCGAGATGCAGAATAATCCACCTCAGGAGTTGATGCAAAACCCATCTCTGCAAACCAATGGTAGATTTGATAATACAAAGTATTTGGGAGCTCTGAAGAACGACCCCAATTTCTTTTTGGTTTTGGAAGATTATTACAAAAGTTATCTGCCCCGTAAACGTTTACAAGATAAAATAAAAGCGGAAGCCGGAATCACTATAGATAGTTTGAAAGCAGATTACATGAAAGATAATGATATTGTAGACGGGCGCATGATCTTCTTCGATTACAATACGATAACCGACGTAAAAGCATCGGATGAAGAGATCAAAAAGTATTATGACGAGAAAAAAGAAGAAGAATATAAAAAGGGACCTGCTTCGCGCATGAAATACTTTATATTTGATGACAGCCCTTCAAAAGCGGATATCGAAGAAGCTCAAAAAACGGCCAATCAAATAGCGGCAAGAGCAAAAGCCGGTGAAGATTTTGCCCAATTAGCCATGGATTACTCCACAGATCCAGGTTCCGGGCAAAATGGAGGCTCCTTAGGCGTTTTTGGCAAGGGACAAATGGTTCCCGAATTTGAAGAAGCTGCTTTCGCCTTGAAAGAAGGGGAGATATCCAATCCCGTGAAATCAGATTTTGGCTGGCACATTATCCGGCTCGATCGTATTGTAAGTACCTCTGCCGACAAGCCTCAAATTGAAGCGAGTCATATTCTGATCAGCATAGAAGCAAGCGAAGAGACTAAAGCTAATATAGAAAACAGAGCCATGGAAGCTCAGGAAATGCTTAAGAAAAAGAATCCCGAAGAAGTAGCTAAAGCCATGGAAATAGAAGCTATGGATAGCGATTGGGTTGCTCATGATGCACAATACATTGCTGGAATAGGTCAACATCCTCAGTTGATTGCCTGGATGAGTAAAGCCAAAACCGGTAAGGTAAGTGAGCTACTAAAAGATCAACAAGGACGCTTGATAGTGGGGAAGATTACCGAAAACGTAAAAAGTTACTACGAGGATTTTGAAAAAGTTCGGGCACGCATCAGATACGAATTGGAAAAAACCGAAAAGATAGCTCAAGCAAAAGTAAAAGCAGATGAATTCGCTGCAAAATATAGCCCAGACCAGTATTTTGACAAAGCTGAAGAAGAAGGCTGGAAAGTATTTGATCTCAATAAATTCAAGCGGGGTAATAGCGCACCTGGTATAGGTGTTTCGCAGATCTTTGCCGATGAAGCGCTAAAACTGGAAGAAGGTGAGATGACTCCCGTTATCCATGATCCCAAGGGCAGTTACATAATTTTGGCAACAAGCCGTACTAAACCGGATATGGAAGCTTTTGAAAAAGATACAGAGAAACAAGATGAATTACGTGAAAAACTAGAAAACATGGCTTTTTCACGCTGGTATCAACAGACTCGTGAAGCAGCCAAGATCGAAGATCGCAGAGCTGAATATGGCTTATAATAGAATATAATCTGGCGCTAAGCCAAAATAATGGATGCGGGAACTTTTGGGTTTTCGCATCCTTTTCTTAACAAAGGAGATAATATGAGCAAACTAATGACTAGCGTTAGTGGTGTTAGGGGAATTTATGGCGAAACACTTACTCCTCCCATCGTGCAAAAATACATTGCAAGTTTTGTAAAGATCCAAAAACAAGCCTACCATAAGGGAAGAATAATAGTTGGGCGCGATAGTAGAACAACAGGTAAGGCGATGCTGCATAATATCATTGCCACTATTATCAGCATGGGTTTAGATGTAACAGATTTGGGTATTGTATCCACCCCTACCGTACTTTTGGCTGTTGAAGAAAGCGATGCCATTGGTGGTATTGCAATTACTGCCTCACATAATCCTCCAGAGTGGAACGCTATGAAGTTTATAGACAAAGATGGCATGTTTTTAGCTCCTCCGAAAGCAGCGGCTTTCTTAGATTCGGTGGAAGAGAAGCCTATTTGGGTGGATTGGAGAGCTGTAGGTTCGCTGAGTGTGGATAAGAATGCCACCACAAGACATATAGAAAAAATCCTTAAGATACCATATTTAAATTTAGAACTCATTCGCGAGCGCAAGTTAAAAGTAGTTCTCGATTCAGTGAATGGAGCTGGTGGCTTAATATCTCCTTTGTTGCTTGAAGCTTTGGGTTGTACTGTGATAGGAATAAACAGCGAACCCACAGGTCTGTTTGCTCATCCTGCCGAACCTTTAAATCATAACCTACATCAGCTAGAAGAAGCGGTAAAAATACACAATGCTGACCTTGGCTTTGCTACCGATCCCGATGTAGATAGGCTCTCTATCGTTGATGAAAATGGGAATTGCATAGGGGAAGAATTGAGCGTTGTTTTAGCGCAGAGCTTTGTTCTGCCCAAAAAACACGGAGATATTGTAGTTAATCTTTCTACCTCAATGTTGAGTGATGATATGGCGGCTAAGTATAATGTGAGAGTATACCGCACTAAAGTAGGGGAGATAAATGTAGGTAAAAAGATGCAAGAAATAGGTGCAGCCATTGGAGGAGAGGGGAACGGGGGGATCATTTGTCCTGAAGTTCATTATACTCGTGATGCTCCGGCAGGGATGGCACTTGTTTTGGGGCTATTATGTGAAAGTGGGAAAAAAGTTTCCGAACTCGTTGCCGATTTACCCAAATACTACTTTGCCAAGAATAAAATCGAACTCTCGGCTGCAATGATGGATGCTGCTATGGCAAGAGTTCCACAGATACTTGCCGGATACGAGATTGACGACCAGGATGGCATAAAAGGCGTGAAGGACAAGCATTGGATTCACATCCGCAAATCTGGCACAGAACCCATTATTAGAGTATATGTGGAAAGCGAATCTCAAGCACTTAGTAACGAGCTTTGCGATGACACAATAGCCAAGTTAAAAGCCTAAAGTCTTTTTGTAAAAAGATGATAGCATAGTATTGCAACACTCATGGCAAGGTTTAAAGATTCCATTTTGCCCTGCATGGGTATGAAGATGGATTCGTCGGCATTTGCCTTTAATAGGTCACTAATTCCATGTGCTTCGCTACCGAAGATGTATATTTCTGGTTCTGGTGTAGGGCAATATTGGGGTAAAGCTGTTTTGCCTTGCATATCTAAAACTACTTTCCGACACTGAAAATTTAGTAGTTCTGCGTAATCGAGATATTGCCAGTTAGTAGTATATACTGCCCCCATGGAAGCGCGTATTACCTTGGGATTGGCTATTTCGCAGCTATCTTTTGATAACAGAACAGCATTTATGCCAAATGTAGAAACTGCACGAAATATTGTGCCTAGATTTCCTGGATCGGAAACACAATCTAGGTACAAGGCACGTTTGAAGGGTTTGGAACTTGTGGCAGGAGTTGGATATAGAGCGGCAAGATCAGCAGGATGATCACTATTACATATACGCTTTAAATCCTGAGGGCGGCAAAGACTTTGTTTAGAGCATAAATCTGGGTGAGACTCTAAAGACGTTGAATATAGCTCCAGTGGTTTTATCCCAAATTCGTTTAGTTGTTTTATTAAACGGAACCCTTCCACGACCACCCGTTTATATTCAGTCCGATATTTTTTGTGCTTAAGCTTTGCTAGTTCCGCAATTTTTGCCTTTGAAATTCTTTCAATTTGGGGCATGGTATAGCTCCTTACTTATCAGTAATCTACAGACTTATGCACATGGTATCGTGGATAAGTGTCAAGGCATAAGTATCTGTTTATCATAGATATAGGATATTGAGTTAATATAGCTTTGGAACTTATGCACATGTTATCCACTAGCCTTAATATAGCATCTATCTAAAGTATAGTTAGCTTGCATTTCATGCTTTTTCCATTTGACTTCAACTCAATTATGTAAACACCAGCATTTAGAGATGCAAAGCCAGGAATATCGCTCAGTACAAGGCTGCCAGCATATTTTAACGTATTAGCAAAAACATGCCTCAGAACACGTTGTCCCCTAATGGAGTAAATGCTCAATGTAAGCGTATCTTCTTGCCAATCATCAATATACCAATCCAGATAAGCTTGGCTTTTGGAGCGTATAGGATTGGGGCGAGAATATATGCTTTGAATTGGAGTTTTGTAGGTATAGTTATTATTTAGAGGCACAGATCGATTCCCGCTACGGTCTATGGCATAAATGTTATATTCTCCGGAACCATTGATGGGAAAGGTGATTGTAACAGTTGATGAGTAGGCAGTAGTTTCATAGTAGAAATCGGCATGATCGCTTTGTACATGATAATAAAGAGAATCGGGATCTGTAGGAGGGGTAAAGGATACAATCAATTTTCCATGTCGTTGGGAGTGATTAATAAGTTGTGGAGAATCGGGAGCCTCGTTATCGTTTCCAATAACTGCATTAACAAGGCTTAGCCAGCCAATTTTGGCAAAGCTAAGACGAAAGTAATGGCGCCAAGTATTGTTGAAGAAGTACCGATTATCAGGAAACCAAATTGCTACACTACTCAGATCTTCAACCCCATAGGAGGAAGTAAATGAATAAGCAGGCACCATTTGTTCGAAATGATCTAGCAACTGCTGGGTTTGAGTTGGTAAAATATTGTTGTTGAGAATATGAACAAACAATTGCTTGAGGTCAGCATCTGCATAACCGGTGTTCATTTCGTGTAAATCTTGGCGAATGGCTCTTAATTGCTCCGTATAGCCGAAAAGAGTACGAAGGTAAGGCTGAAATTGATTATCAAATGAGGATAAATATGCTGTATCAATAGTAGAACAAGTTGTATTGAGGTAATACATTGAAGGATTGTTCGGGCTGCCGGGAAGGTAGAAATTGGTGTAAAGATCTGGAATTTGAACGGCTATTGAGTGCGGAGACTGGTTGAACAAAGTAATAATTTGTGGATAAGGGAATCCTTTAGTGGGTACCAAATCTGCCGATCCGATAATGTAGTTTGCATTATCTTTCAATGCGTAGGCTATTTCGATGCTTTGCATACTACAGGCATCAAAGAGCAAGATATCCAATTTTGGTGTTCCAGATAATGCCATGCTTAATTCTTGATTGGCTATTCCAATATCGTGTCCGGTATCAGTGTCTGGAGAAATATATTTGTTTTGCTTATACCAACTATCTCCATGAGACCACAGCACCAACATCTTATATCGAGAAGGGTATCTGGCAAAGCCCCATCTAATGAAATCATTTAATGTATCCGGTTCGCCGCTATCGACAATACCTAGGTTTTTTAGCACAGGAGAACCAATTCCAGATTGGGGATGATGCTCAATGCGATAGCGTTTGGCACCTATATCGGGAAGATCTATCTGCACAATTAAGTTTAGATCTTGTGGTTGTAGGGCTGTTTCCATCTGTTCGATATCGTCAAGAGCTTGCTGTGCAAGATCATTATCTGCGCCCATGTAGATTAGAACGGTCCAATCTCCAGCCGCCAACAGTGCAACGATTGAGAGGAAGAAAGCAATCAGAGATAGTTTTTTCTTTAGCATTATGTGAGAATTGCAGATAAGGGAAACCCGAAATTTACAAACGGATTTCCCTCAAAAGAGAAACTAAATTCTTCAATAGGGGTAGTCCAGTGCCGGTTCAATACCCTTAAGCACCCTTATTCCACCTTGACAAAGAGCTTCCATTTCTTTTTCGCCGGGATATAGATGTAGCTCGGCAATAAATTTGCAGCGGGCTTCAATGGAGTGAACGATAATATCGTTATAAACTAAGCCCCCAGAAAGGAATATGGCATCCACCTTACCGGCAAGAACTGCAGCACAAGCACCAATCTCTTTGGAAACCTGATAGCACATGGCATCCAAGATCAGTTTTGCTTTTTCGTCTCCTGCCTTAATGCGCTGGTTTACTTCAATTCCACTGTCTGTTCCCAGATATGCCATTAAGCCGGCAGTTTTAGTGAGATAGCTATTTAACTCTTTTTTAGTATATTTGCCGCTATAAGCCATTTCTATAAGATCTCCAATAGGAAGAGCGCCAGCCCGTTGAGGTGAGAAAGGTCCCATACCCAAGAGAGCGTTATTCACGTCTACCACTCTACCGCTTTTTATGGCAGCCACAGAGATGCCGCCGCCCATGTGTACTCCAATGAGATTCACTTCGCTACTATCCTTGCCCAATTTCTTTGCCATCAAGCGGGCTATATAACGAATATTAAGGGCGTGCAACAGGCTTTTACGTTCAATCTCGGGAATTCCAGAGATTCTGGCAATATCGTCGAATTCATCCACAACAACCGGATCTACAATGAAGCCCGGAATATTCAGTTCTTTACTAATAGCATCGGCTATAAATGCTCCCAAATTTGAAGCATGTATCCTACCCCAAAGTGCTGGATCTTGCAGGTCCCGGAGCATGGACTGCCCAATCTTCATGGTTCCTCCGCTAACAGGGCGAACTAACCCCCCTCTACCAACTACGGCATGCAGGCTTGTAGAATCCACATTATTTTCACGCATGGCTTCCATTACCAAATCTTTCCGAAAATCGTATTGTTCGATGATGCCACCAAATTTTTCCAATTCGGTAGGGTCGTGGCGGAGAGTTTTTTCAAAAACTGGTTTTACGTCATCATAAACAGCGATTTTTGTAGAAGTTGAACCGGGATTAATCGCGAGAACGCGGTAGGTCATATTACCTCCTGAATGTGATAGATTTGTTTTTTTCCACGCTCGGAGACAAGAGTATCTTGTCAATAGTTTTAATGCAGATTCTAAATCCCAATCTGCTATGTTTATTCTCTGCCGATTTAAGACATCAGTTGCTAAATGTAGATTCTGAAAAAGACTTGCACAAATACGTTATCTATGTTTACAGATATCGGAGAAGAATTGCAGATTTTACTGACTCAATAGATATACTGAGCATAGGGTTATATGTGCATAGATCATGAAATTATCATCCTCTCCCAAAATAAAATTGAATGTAAATAGCCGCCAAAACTATTCACTGGATTCCTGATTGTCCGAAGAAAGTATCCGATTGAGATTCTCTTTGTATTTCCGTAGGGCTTTGACTCCGGCATCGGTAATCGATACCAGAGTACGGGGAATGCGTTTAATGAACTTTTTATTGATATCGATATAGCCTACAGCTTCAAGTTTCTGTAACTGGGCAGAAAGGTTTCCACGACTGAGTTTTGTGTTGTAAAGAAGATTTGTAAAATCAGCTTCTTGAATCAGAGACAAATATATCATGATCCTGAGCCTAGCAGGTTCATGAATCATACGGTCTATTTCTTCAATCTCTAAAGTGATGTTATCCTTCATGAGCTTGTACCGGATTGTTTTTGATGAAACTGATGAACTGCCATGTTCCCGCAATGATATTAAAAATACCATAGATGCAGATTAGTAGCAGAAAAGCAGAAAATTCGAATTTTATGTACCACAGAGCGATGAGCAAAAATAGAATGACTATTCGATCTAAAATTGGATACAAGCTTTTCTTATCCCACTCTAGGTAAGATATAACTAGCCAATTGACAAACAGCAGCAAATACAATGAGAAAATCATTGCCTTCACCATAGTTTCCGATATTCTGGTGCTAAATAAGTGTAAAGTGATAAGCATAAGATAGAGATAGCCAACGATGATGATCATGGTAGTATATTTTGGGCGATTGCTATAATATCTTTGTTTAACTATCCCTCTGCGTGGTATTACCCATCTTTTCCGAATCAGATGCTGTATAGGGAAAAGCAGAATCAGAGCCAGCCACATCAATAATGAAACTTTTAATGCCAGAAACAAAGCAACAAAAGCTATTCCTTTATAAAGCCATAGCAAACCGTCGCCATAACGGATATCCCACAAAATGCTCTTCTCGGTGTTTTTAAACGATAACTTATCCATTATTACCTCTTCGTAGGCGTAGTATTGCAGACTCTCAGCTATTATGGCCAGCCAAATAGTCTATGATGTAAACTTGTTTGCAAACTTAAAATCGTCAAGACTTTCTTTTCCAGATATCTTGAATCATAACCCCAATATAAAGATATATACTCCCAGTTCCTGCTTGTTCAGATGACGAGTGAAACGTTCTCAGATCTTCTTGACCGTCACTTTCTCGTTCAAGCTCCTTGCCATTTGCAGGCAGATCACCGATCGGCTCTTAATAATCCCCAAACAGGCATCAAGTAAGATTTATACTCGGGGATGGTCATCTGGGGGCGGAACTTGCCCAGAAATTGGGATAATTTTCCTCGCATTATTTCCTTGATTTGTTCTTAAAAACAAACACTGGAACCCAACCGCTTCCAGTATGTATAAACTATAGTTCCCCCTGTCTTGCTCTTACTGATATAGCAGAATATCCGCTTAAACTTGGGCTAATTATCCGCTAAGGCATTAGGAGTGGCAAAGGACAGTTTAGGGCTAAACAGCAAATGTGCAACAGGTCTTCTATGTTACTGTATCAGAAAATGTTAATGAACCAGCAGTCAGCTATTTCCATAAACATACCATTTGTTATGATGTAGAATGTTTGCTTATGTAATTCAGCAATTTTTAAAAAAAGCTTTCAAGTGTTGCTTATTTATGCTTTTATTCAACGTGTTATCAGGGTGAATAACACTATTTGTATTGATGTACATTCACAAATCTTCTAATCGTTGTTAAAGCCCACTTGTTAGGGATGCTGCGTCAACAAACCATCACTTATATATAAGAGATGTGCTTATATCAGGTACAAACATGTTGGCTTGTTTTTCTGGGCTCACAAGGCTGAGCGCATAACACAGGTCTGAGTACTGGTATAAGGGAGAGATCGTATTCGTCTCCATATATTATAGTATCAGCGTTCGCGAATAGTAGCTTATTTTGATAGTGCAGTTCAGATACGCAAAAAAAATAATAAAAAAAATTTGCACTTGACAGGAAACGGGATATTATAAGATTAGCACTCATAAGAACAGACTGCTAAATATGAATTAGTAAATTTCAAAAATATGGAGGAAAACAAAGATGGCAAAACAATTGCAGTATGCACACGAAGCACGTACTTCTTTGAAGAACGGTGTGGACAAACTGGCAGATGCCGTTAAGGTTACCCTTGGACCCAAGGGCAGAAATGTAGTATTGGATAAAAAATTTGGTTCTCCGCTTATTACCAATGATGGTGTAACGATAGCCAAAGAGATTGAACTGGAAGATGTCTTTGAAAACATGGGTGCCCAGCTCTGTAAAGAAGTAGCTGAAAAGACTCATGACAATGCTGGCGATGGCACTACAACCGCTACGTTATTGGCTCAAGCCATCATTGAAGAAGGTTTAAAGCATGTTACAGCGGGAGTAAATCCCATGTACCTCAAACGTGGTTTAGAAAAAGCCACAAAGATAATTGTAGATAATATTCATGAATATTCTAAAACGATTAAGAGTAATGGTGAGATAGCTCAGATTGCCAGTATTAGTGCAAACAACGATCCTGAAATTGGCAAGTTGATAGCTGAAGCTATGGAAAGTGTTGGGAAAGAAGGCATCATCAATATCGAAGAAGCAAAATCTATCGATACTGGATTGGAGAAAGTGGAAGGCATGCAATTTGATCGCGGATATATTTCTCCGTATTTTGTGACAAATCCGGATAAAATGATTGCCGAGATGGAAGAGCCTTTCATTTTGCTTTACGATAAAAAAATCAGCGTAATGAAAGACTTGTTACCAATTCTTCAAGAAGTAGCTCAAACAGGCAAGCCTTTGTTGATTATTGCCGAGGATATTGAGGGCGAAGCTTTAGCAACTTTGGTTGTAAACAAATTACGTGGGATTTTAAACATAGTAGCGGTTAAAGCTCCCGGTTTTGGAGATCGTCGTAAAGCTATGATGGAAGATATTGCAATTCTTACCGGAGCTACCCTAATATCTGAAGATATGGGGCGCAAACTTGACAGCACAACGATGACAGATTTGGGGCGCGCCAAGAAGGTACTGGTAGAGAAAGAGAACACTACTATTCGTGAAGGTGCCGGTCCTCAGGAAGCAATCGACGGTAGAATAAAACAAATTAAGGCTCAAATAGAAGAAACAACTTCAGATTATGACAAAGAGAAGCTGCAAGAACGCTTGGCAAAGCTTTCCAGCGGTGTGGCTGTGTTACGTATTGGGGCTGCTACAGAAACCGAAATGAAAGAAAAGAAAGCTCGCGTTGATGATGCGTTACACGCAACCCGTGCCGCAGTGGAAGAAGGAATAGTGCCGGGTGGAGGAGTAACTCTTATTCAGGCCGCAAAAGCTTTGAAACAAATGAAAGGGCTTTCACATGAAGAAAAAATGGCAGTGGAAATTCTGGCAAAAGCTATGGAAAAACCTGTTTACCAAATCGCCGCAAACGCCGGTGAAGAAGGAGCCGTGGTAGTGGAAAAAGTTAAGGGATTCAAAGACATTCATATGGGCTTTAATGCAGCCACAGGTAAATATGAAAATCTCTTTGAAGCTGGAATTATTGACCCTGCTAAGGTTGTTCGTAGTGCAGTGCAAAACGCTGCTTCAATAGCGGCTCTATTCCTAACTACTGAGTGCATAGTAACAGATATCCCCGAACCGGAAGCACCGGCTCCGATGCCGAATCCGGGAATGGGTGGAATGTATTGATAACCCGATTAGATAAAAAGCCAATTGCCTCCTCCCTTGAGAGGAGGCTTTTTGTTTGGATCTGTTATAAAGGAATTAAATGGATTAGGAAACACAACTAATTGTTTGAATAGTATCTTTATACCAATATTTAACAAACTTGACAAGAAAGCGGCTCTTAGAATTAAGCTCTAAGTCTTATTATGAAACTTAAAGAACTAAATCCCTTTGTACGCCAAACGGTATATTTACTAATGCTTGCCGCCGTTTTCAACGGAGCTGTGCAATCTTTAGCGCAAACACAGGATATTATTGCCCGCAAGGCACTACATGCTCGAGATTGGCAACTGATGTTAATGACTATGATATGGCCGGTTTCAAACTTTCTTTCCATTTGGTGGGGCAGACTTTTTGAGAAGTCTCGACATAAATCTTACTATTTCATTGCTGGAGGTGTGGTAGGCAGGCTTACTCTGTTATATGCTATATGGCTTAGCACAATGAATGAGTACCTGGTAATAATGGCTTTGTTGTATTCGGCTAATTCAATGCTGCTCCCAGCCCAGAATAGCATATACCAAAGGAATATTCGACCTCAGCGCAGGGCAGCAGTATATGGTTATACACTGAGTATTGGTATGGCGATATCGATAGTGCTTACTTTCATTGTCGGTAGAGCATTAGATATCCAAGAATCTAGCTTTAGATGGATTCTCGCTCTTACCGGAATTGCAGGTTTTATAAGTACCCTTCTTCATTCTCGTATAAATATACAGGAGCCCATGATAGAACCTTCACAGATACATGAAAAGGTTACGTTGAAAGCGGCATTTTTAGATCCAATTCAACGGAGTTTAGCTCTCATGAAACAAAATAAAGCTTTCTCAGCTTTCGAACGGAGCTTTTCGATTTATGGGATGGGGTATATTATGATGCAACCCATTATCCCAATCTACATGGTAGATAGACTTCAGCTAAGCTATACCAACAACTTCTTAGCCAAAGGAGTGTTATCTCAATTGGGTATGTTATTCTTAGCGCCCCTTTTTGGTAGCTTACACGATAGGATGCATCCATTTAAGTATATAGGATTTAGCTTTGCATTATTAATGTTGTTTCCTCTATTATTTGTGTTATCATCTTATTGGGCAGGAGAATCTGTAGTTGCCGTAATAATTGTTTTTGTTGCTTATACAATATTCGGTTTGGCAATGACTGGGGTAAATATGGCGTGGAATATGAGTTCTATCTTTTTTGCCGGTAATGAAGATGCAGCTATGTATCAGAGTGTTCATGTTACACTTACTGGAGTTCGTGGTTTAGTGGCTCCAGTACTGGGTTTTACCCTACTCCGGCTTATAGGAATTGAATCTGTATTCATTGTTGCTGCAGGCTTTCTTGCGTTGGCTTCGATAATGAGTTTTAGAGATTATCGCAAATTGAAATATACCAAAATCAATATATTGAAATAAGCTTAGCTCATAATGTTTAACAATTACTTATCTGATTAGTAGAACAATAAAAAGCGGTTGACTAAAAAATGCGTAAAAGATAAAATGACATAATTGAGAGCTTGGAGATTATATGAAGAAAAGACTATTGATAGCCACAGGCGGTGGAGATTGTCCCGGTTTGAATGCAGTAATACGTGCCATTGTGAAACGCGCTGCGCAAGAACATACATGGGAAGTTTTGGGCTCAATAGATGCCTTTAATGGAGTATTACAAGATCCCATGCATTTAGTGGAACTCACTTCTGACAAAGTAGCTGGGATCCATGTGCGAGGTGGTACTATCATTGGCACTACAAACAAAGGGGGTCCCTTCAACTGGCCAGTAAAAGACAATAAGGGAAATTGGGCTGAAGTGGATAGAAGTAAGGATTTTGTGGAACGAATTCGTTATCAGAATATCGAAGCCATTATAAACATAGGTGGAGATGGATCACAAAAAATCTCTCAAGGCCTGTATGAGCTTGGCTGCCCTATCATAGGGGTTCCAAAAACTATAGATAACGATCTTAGCGATACAGATTTCACTTTTGGTTTTCAGACTGCTGTAGATGTAGCTACAGATGCAGTTGACAAATTGGTGACTACAGCAGCCAGTCACCATAGAGTTCTTATTTTGGAGGTTATGGGGCGATATGCGGGTTGGATAGCTTTGCATGCGGCAATTGCCGGCGGGGCAGAAGTATGTTTGATTCCTGAGATTCCCTATAAGATAGAAAAGGTAATGGATGCCATTATGCAGAGGTTTGATAATGGAAGAGGCTTTGCTAATATCGTAATTGCAGAAGGTGCTACAGTTGTTGGTGGAGAGATGACTTATACTCAAAACAATTCTCCGGGTGCCATGAAAATTCGTTTAGGAGGAGCAGGTATGCAATTAGCAGAAGAGCTACGACACGCAGGTTGTCCTATTGAGATTAGAGAGACCATATTGGGGCATCTGCAACGAGGCGGAACACCCAATGCTTTTGATAGGATATTGGCATCACAATTTGGGGTTAAAGCATTTGAACTGGTATTGGCAAAGAAGTGGGGGCATATGGTAGCATATCGGCATCCAAATATTATTGCAGTACCCATAAAGGACGCTATTAAAGAATACAACTTAGTAAATCCCAAGGGAAATCTGGTTAAAACAGCTCGAGGCTTGGGAATCTCGATGGGAGATTGAGTGCTTTGTTTGCTTTTACTTTTTGCAAGCTTATTATATTAAAAAGAACAAAAATAAACATGGAGGCTAATAATGCCAAAAGTCCTTATTGCCACAGAAAAACCGTTTGCAGCCCAAGCTGCTGCAAAGATTAAGGCAGAATTGGAAAATGCCAAGTACGATTACAAATTTTTGGAATCTTATCTGGATGCTAGTGAGTTTCAAGCTGCAGTTAAGGATGTAGATGCCCTGATTATTCGCAGTGACAAAGTGAATGAAGCTGTTTTAAATGCCGCCCAGAATCTCAAGATCGTAGTTCGTGCAGGTGCAGGTTACGACAATGTAGACCTTAAAGCAGCCACAGCTCATGATGTGGTGGTTATGAACACTCCCGGACAGAATTCCAATGCCGTAGCAGAACTTGCCATAGGTTTAATGATTTATATGGCTCGTGGGAAATTTAATGGCAAAAGCGGAACTGAGCTTGCCGGAAAGAAACTAGTACTTTTCGGGTTTGGTTACATAGCGCGCTTGGTAGCAAGAATGGCTCGTGGGATTGGGATGGAAGTATATTCGTACGATCCATATATTGCCAATGAAGTGATGCAAAAAGAAGAAGTTAAACCTCTGACTAAGGTCGAAGATATTTTTAAAACCGGAGACTATGTTTCTCTTCACATTCCAGCAAATGCCGAAACTAAGGGCTCAATTAATTGGAACTTGCTTTCGCTTTTGCCCGATAACGCTATATTGGTTAATACTGCGCGTAAGGAAGTGCTGGATGAACAGGCTTTATTGAAAGCTTTTACCGAGAAAAAAGGTTTTCGATATGTTAGTGATGTGGCTCCAGATAATTTGAATACTATCAGTGAACAATATGCTGATCGTATTTACTGCACACCTAAGAAGATGGGAGCTCAAACCGCAGAAGCGAATACCAATGCCGGAATTGCGGCGGCAAGGCAAATTATTGCATTCTTCGAAAAAGGCGATAAAACCTTTAAAGTAAATTAATCACTTATTTATCACATTCATTAAACGCTGGATTCTGATGTATCTGGCGTTTCTTTTTTCTATTCCACAATATTGGCATTAAATATGTCGATTAGTTGCTTTGAATACAATGGGAAAGAGACCGTTGCACATTGATATATAGCAGATTTCTATGCACGAAGTACCGGTTTGGTGGGCTTTTATTAATCGCACCTCTACCCACCCGGTACTTTTGTAGTACGGGACTCCATGCCCCAATTATTCAAATGTCTTACACACCGTTTTTACATGTTTCTTTATCTCACAATTAGGCATACTTTAGGGGGACATGATCCCTTACTTACAGCATGATCCCGGCTTGAACCTTGCTTAATCCTCCGTTGTAGCGAAGGGCGGGAAGGGGGCGAAGCGTCAATGCGCATTGGGAAATTTAGCTGTCGTTGAGTAAATGCATGAGATCGCTGCGAATCCATATATAGCAAATCTATATTCACGAGATATAGATTTTCAGGGCTTTTGATGATCGCACTTCTGATCCACTCGCCACATTTGTAGTACTGGGCTCCGCACCATGGCTTGATTATTCAACGGTCTGGGTAAGTGTATGAGCTTCCTACTCAAGATATCTTATAATAATATCGAATAGTCAGATATCTTTCAAGCAAAATCAAAAAGCATATTGCTGGATCGTAAATAGACAAATAATCTTAACGTAATGCAAACCATTGATATATAAGCTGTAAGCATACTTCCGTATTAGAAATGATAAGATTTTCCTTGTCTTTTTTTCAATGTTCTAAATAAAGGACACATAGACGTAATTTAAAGGACTTTGAAAAAATGAAGTTATCGCAACGAGCTTTAAATATCCAAGCTTCTCCCATTAGGAAGTTAATGCCTCACGCTCAGAACGCCAAAAACAGAGGCATAAAAGTATATCATCTAAATATTGGACAACCCGACATACCAACTCCTTCAGAGATGATTAAAGTATATCATGAGTTTTCGGAAAAAGTGCTGGCATATGGCCCATCTCAGGGTTTAGAAGTGTATCAACAAGGATTGATACATTATTATGGTAAGCTTGGCATATCTTTATCTGCGCAGGACATAATAGTTACAACAGCAGGCAGTGAAGCTATCACCTTTGCCATGATGGTGGTAGCCAATGAAGGTGATGAAATAATTGTTCCAGAGCCATTCTATACAAATTACAACGGGTTTGCAACAATGGCTTCAATACAATTGAAAGCTATTACTACCTATGCAGAAAACGGTTTTGCTTTACCGGCAGATACAGAATTTGAAGCTTTGATTACTCCCAAAACAAAGGCTATTATGCTTTGTAACCCGGGGAATCCAACCGGTGCAGTATACAGCAAGGAAGATATCTTTCGGGTAGCAAATATATGTAAGAAACATGGTATATTTATGATATCGGATGAGGTTTATCGAGAGTTTATTTATGATGGTTTAACCCATACAAGTGTTTTGCAGATTCCGGAGTTTTCGGAATATGCTATATTGGTGGATAGTGTATCAAAACGCTACTCTGCCTGCGGAGCCCGGATAGGTTGTATTGTTTCTAAGAATAATGAGATAATGGCGGCCACTTTGAAGTTTGCCCAAGCACGGCTTTGCCCACCCACAATAGATCAATTAGCGGCTAACGCCTGTGTGTATTTGCCGGATGAATACTTTCATGAGATGGTAACAGAGTACCAATCTCGCCGGGATTTGGTATATGATGAACTCGTATCGATACCAGGTGTAATTTGTAAAAAACCGCAAGGAGCCTTTTATATTATTGCCAAGCTTCCCATTGCCAATGCTGAGGATTTTGTGATCTGGATGTTGGATAACTATCAGATGAATGGTGAAACTGTGATGGCAGCACCCGCAGAAGGATTTTACGCTAGTTCTGGCTTAGGGAAAGATGAATTACGCTTAGCTTACATTTTAAATAAAGAAGATCTTGGTAAGGCGATGAATATTTTTCGTGAAGGTCTTGCCCAATATATCAAAACCCACTAAGGTATGAACGACTATATTCCTGTACAAAAGGTTTTAGAAGGATTGATTCATAATTTAAATAATCCCTTAAACTTAATTTTGGCATATAGTCATAGACTAAAAAAAGACCACCCAGAGCTTACCGAATTAGATAAGATTTACGATGCAGGTATTAAGATTGACGATTTGTTAAAAGAACTATACCAACTATTAATCGATAAAGCATTAGCACAAAAAACCGAGATTTGTCTTAATGATTGGTTAAGTGGAGAGCTTGAATATCTTCAACATTATTTGCCCATCAAACACACAATAAGCTTTGTTAGGCAGGATAATTTACAAAACTTGCACAAGGAAGTTAATCCGCTTGAGTTGGCCTTGTGGTTTGAAACAGCTCTTCTTTGCTTGATGGCAGAAAATGACAGCATGGAAATTCGCACAGGGGTTTCAGAATATGAAGATTCTTATGCTGTGTACTTAATTCCGAATAGAGTATTACCAGATTCAATAGCTCATACTTTGATATTGAAGGCGAAATCTCATATTGTGGAAAGTGAAGGATCTATCAAGAGTGTGTGCAACAAAGAGAGAAACACTCTTTGGGGTGTGTTGATATGACAGAAAACCCTCGGATCTTGGTAGTTGATGATTCTCGAGAAAGCCTGGAATTAATTGGTTTGCAACTTGAAAGTAAATATCAAGCTACTTTGGTATCTTCGTTGCGAGAAGCCAGAGAAAAGCTTACTCAATGCAGATATCACATTGCCATTGTAGATCTCGTATTACCCGGGGAAAATGGCTTAGATCTGATCCGGGAGATTTCCTCAGATTATCCTTATACTGCAGTTATTGCAATTAGCGGGCAGGCTTCTATTGAAAGTGCAGTAATGGCGATGAAACTAGGTGCAAGCGAGTTTATGGTAAAACCACTTCGAAATCCTGATCTTATCAACATCTTAGTAGAAAAAACTCTTCAAGCCCAATGGCTAATTGCCGAAAATCGACGCCTTAACGCCATGTTGAACAATGAATTGGATACAGACCTAATAATCGGTAATTCTCAACCAATCCAAGCCCTTATCCAGAAAGTTAAAAAGATTTCAAAGCTGGATACTCTAGCCTTAATAACCGGAGAAACAGGAGTGGGGAAAAGTGTTTTTGCAGAGTTGATTCATCGTAACAGCCCCAGACGATCACAAAAGTTCGTCTCAGTAAACTGTGGTAGTTTAACCGAAACTCTATTAGAAAGTCTGCTATTTGGGCACAAGCGCGGAGCATTTACCGATGCCACTAGAGATAAAGTTGGCTATTTCCAAGAAGCAAATGGGGGCACCCTTTTTCTCGATGAAATTACAGAGACTTCTCTGGTGTTTCAAGTAAAACTGCTTAAAGTGCTAGAAACAGGAATATATCGAGCGGTTGGTTCCGATTCGGATTCTACTACCGACACCAGAATAATAGCCGCTACTAATAAAGATATCGAAGCTATGGTTAAAGAAAATAAGTTCCGCGAGGATCTGTATTATCGTCTAAACGTAATAAATCTGCATATTCCACCCTTGCGAGAACGAAAAGATGATATTAGAGTTCTTGCCAACTCTTTTGTTCATGAGTTTTGCAAAAAATATAATAAGACTGAATTGAAGGTATCTCCTGGAGTTATGTCGCTGCTACTAAAATACAAATGGAAAGGTAATATTCGAGAATTGCGTAATGCTTTGGAGCATGCAGTAATACTGGCAGAAAATAAAGTAATTCAACCTGAAGACCTTCCTGAGGCGGTAAGCGGTGGAGCAACTTCGGCGGAAAACATAGGTTTAATAGATAATTTGAACTGGGCAGAAGCAAGAGATGCCTTTACCAAACACTATATACAAAGTCTTCTTTTAAAAACTGGTGGGAATATTCTTCGTGCTGCAGCACTGGCAGATATTACCCGAGAAAATTTTTATAAAAAATGCACAAAGCTGGGTATAGATTGGCGGCAATACCGTAATCCCAGCGAGTATGATAATGGTGGTGAGATATGAAAACAAAATGGAAGATTTCTCCATACCTATACCTTTTACCTGCATTAATAATAGTAGTAGCATTCCGTTTAGTTCCAATTGTTATGAGCTTTGTGCTCTCGTTTTTCGATTGGTCGCTACAGGGTACTGGTAAGTTTATTGGCTTGGAAAACTATGCAAAGATGATGAAGGATCCTGTGTTTTGGCAATCTATGGGTAATACTTTTTGGTTGGTGATAATTCTGGTGCCAACAACCATAGTTCTATCTTTATTTTTTGCCGTAATGCTGAATAAGATTAAGTATCTAAAGGGCTTGTTCCGCATCGTATATTTTATGCCCTTTGTTACTTCATTGGTTGCAGTATCTATTGTTTGGAAACTCATCTTCAATGAGCAAACTGGACTAATGAATACATTTTTGGGCTACATAGGCATATCTCCCCAGGCGTGGTTGTCGGAATCGAGAGGAATATTTCTGATAATGTTTGAAAATCTTGGTTTTGACAAACTACCTCAGTTTTTTCACGGTCCTTCACAGGCGTTGTTTGCAATAATTATTATGACAGTATGGAAGGGATTAGGGTACAACACGATAATCTATCTTGCTGGTTTACAGAACATATCCAAGGTTTATTATGAAGCAGCAGAAATAGATGGTGCAGGCAAAGGCAGACAGTTTTGGAACATAACGGTTCCGCTGATTTCTCCCACAACCTTTTATGTGCTTATAATGACGACGATTACCACATTCCAAGCCTTCTCGCAGATCTATTTGATGACCGATAAAGGCGGTCCGTTGAACACCACTAAGCTCATTGTATATTACATATATGAGCGGGGTTTTGATGTTTTGGAAATGGGCTATGCAAGTGCAGTTGCCCTAGCTTTGTTTATTCTTGTTCTGGCGCTTACTATTTTCCAGCGCAGAATGGAAAAACACGTAAACTATTAAGGGGAGGCATACAATGGATAAATTTAGAAGCATCATTACCTACTTGATCTTGGTTATTTTTGGATTGACCATGGTTGTGCCCTTTTTATGGATGTTATCAACATCTCTTATGACTCAATCTGAATTCAATAAACAAGAAACTCTATTTATTCCCAAAGAAGAATATCACGTTTGGCATAATAACGATGTAGAGGAACGGATTCTTTTGGTTATGGACAAGGGTGAAAACAGCGTTATTCATGTTTTGGATGAGGACTTGAACATTGTAGAGGAATATAAAGAAGTTCCATCCACACAAATTGAACTCGTCCGTAAAAAACCAAGCTTGCATTTCTTGAACTTTGTGAAAGCCTTTAAAAAGGTACCTTTTGGCTTGTATTTCTATAATACAATTTACGTATCGTTGTTCAGTTTGATAGGAGTGCTGTTTACATCGTTGTTATCTGCCTACGCTTTTGCCAGAATGGAGTTTAGGGGTAGAGATTTCTTCTTTTACCTCTTTTTGTCGATGATGATGGTTCCTCAGCCGATTTACATGATTTCTTCTTATGTATTATTGGATAAATTGAATTGGTTGGATACCTACAATGCCCTTATAATTCCTTGGATAGCGAATATTTTTACCATATTCCTCTTCCGTCAGCATTTTAAATCCTTACCCAAAGAACTTTTCGATGCAGCATCTATCGATGGTTGTTCAACTTTTGGAATGCTATGGAGAATTGTTGTTCCACTATCAAAACCAATTATTGCCACAGCCTCTATATTCTCTCTTATTTCCAGTTGGAATAGTTTTATGTGGCCACTCGTGATGATAAACCGTCCCGAACTAAGAGTATTACAAGTAGGATTAAGCTATTTTAACCAAGAAGCTTCTACGCAGACTACGCTGTTGATGGCAGCATCAACATTTAGTATTGTGCCAATCCTAATTCTCTTCTTCTTTGCTCAGAAACAGATAATTGCCAGCTATTCTCGTAGCGGGATGAAAGACTAAACAGGAGCTACAATGCCCAAAACAGAAGATGTAAAAAAAAGATTACGGCAAGGTAAACGAAAAGAGTATGAGATACCCAATCCAATACCTGTAACAGATAATCTTCCCATAAAACCTCAAGCGATTGTAAACAAGAAGTACAATCGAATTGTTGCATGGTTGATATTTGCCGTCACATTGGCCGTGTATGTTGCCACTCAAGCTCGTACTATGAGTTTTTGGGATAGCGGAGAATATGCTACGTGTATAAGCATTTTAGGCGTACCTCATCCTCCTGGAAACCCTTTTTATATAGTATTTGGTCGTGCCATTGTTGCTTTGTTGGGAGGCTTTATCTCCCATGCTGTGATTGCGGCATTTATTTCGGGATTGGCTTCTGCGTTTGCCGTAATGTTTACATATTTGTTTACCGTTAAATTGGTAAGCATGATGAAGGTGCAGGCTTGGGAAGCGATGATTGCTGGAGTTATTGCGGCTTTGTATACGGCGTTCTCATTCACTTTTTGGATGAATGCCATCGAAGCAGAGGTTTATTCGGGCCTGGTCTTTTTTGTGAATCTGATTTTATGGTTAACCCTGGTGTGGTTAGAAAAAAGCGAGGATTATAGCCACCAAAACATATTACTCTTGATTGTTTATCTATTCTTTTTAGGGTTTTGTGTTCACCAGACTGCTTTACAGGTTGCCCCGGCTGTTCTTTTTATAATAGTATATCCTCTTCTGCAAAAGGGAATTCTCAAGGATAATTTTTGGTTTAAAGTGGTTGGATATACCTTCGCAATAATGGCTGGGTATTTTATATTTGGTGCTATAGGGAAAGGCTTGGCTATAGATGAATTTGATAAATGGGGTTTTGCTGTTGTAACATTGTTAATATTGGCGTATGAGCTTAGAGAAGTGTTTGGAGCTCGCTTTTGGCAGATTTCATTCTTGCTCGTTTTAATTGGGCTTTCCAGTCATATATACTTGATGATTCGCGCCGCAGATCGTCCCTTTATAAATGAAGGCCATCCTAGCACGGTATCATCTTTTATGGATTATGTCTTACGCAAACAATATGGAAATACCAGTTTTATTGTTAGACGCGCAAAATTCTTTAGTGAACAGATAAACTTCCATTTCTTTCGTTATTTCGGAATGCAATGGTTCCCCGATGGAATAATGGCTCCCTTTGTTAAAACATCAAGCGCATTAGGAAAATCTATTGGACAGCTTTTAATTGCTTTTTTGGGCTTAGCCGGAGCCATGTATCAGCGTAAGTTAAACAAACACAGCTTCAGATACTTTTTAACAGTGATTATCTTTACAACGATAGTTATGGTATTTGTCATGAATCTCTCAAACGCCGAAGTAAGAGATAGAGACTATTTCTTTGTAGTTGCCTATAATATGTGGGCGATATGGTTGGGGATAGGTGTCATAGGTTTGATAAGCCTGGTAAAGGGAAAGTTAGCTCGGTATATTGTAATGTCTATTATGCTTATTCTGCCGGTTACAAATATGCTTTCCCAATATCATGTTCATGATCGCTCTCAAGAGTATATCGCTCTAGATTATGGGGTAAACTTTCTCAATTCTTTGGAAGAAAACGCCATTATTTTCACGAATGGCGATAATGATACTTTCCCATTATGGTATGCTCAGGCGGTTGAAGATCCCCATGCCAAAGAACATGTTTATCCCGCAAATGATGTTATGCCATCATCACAAGCCAAAGATGCAATTGAAAGTGCCATGAAGTATAAGAATAAATATCTTAGAGGAATACGAAAAGATGTTTCTGTAGCTAACTTATCCTTATTGAATACAGCATGGTATATTAAACAACTGCGCGATAAAGAAGGGATTCAATTTAATATGACAGAAACGCAAATAGATGATATGTATATAACTCAGATTAACAAAAATTTAAGCATACCCGGAACCGAAGCTACTGGATCGTTTGAAGTTCAATTAGAGCAAACACCTTCCTGGCGCTCCAATGAACCTTTCTATAGAGTATCAGATCAAGCCGTGATGCAGATAATCGAAGATAACTTTGGTCATCGCCCCATCTACTTTGCCGTTACATGCGAAAGCTACATCGGGTTTGAGAAATTCACTCGCAATGAGGGCATGGTTGCCCGAGTAGTATCACGTGAAGCCGAAGATCAAGCTGATATTGAACGGCTTATTACTAATATTGATGAAGTATATGAATACCGTTCAATAGATGATGACAGAGTATTTAAAGATGGAAACATGAAGCGTTTGGTACTAAATTATGGTTCTGGATTTGTAAGAGCTGCCACTCATTTTGCGGAAATAGGTGATTCAGAAAGAGCTCTATCATATATTCAACGAGGGAGAATCTTTATAGAGGACGAGATCAAACTGACTGATTTTTACACAAAAATGTATACACATAACAAGGATTGGGATTCTTTAGACTCTTTTGTGGATAATGTTATATTCAGGCACGCTCAAGGATGGCGAATATACATCAGTTTTGTATTAACTCATCTAATCGAAAATGATCCTGCAAATGCTGCACGTTTTATTGAAAAAGGCTTACTGAGTTTTCCTCAAGAACAAACTTTTGCCCAAGTAGCGCTATATTATGCCGAGCAAGCAGGATATACTGAAAAAGCCCTTGAGATTCTGAAACGGGCAAAGTCGAATCTACAATACGATGTAGAGCCATATATTGCTGAACTAATCAATATTCAAGGAGCTATTTAGTTTGTCTCATAGAGTATTTACTGTCCTTGTTGGAGGAAAAGCTGGCGAAGGAATCAAAAAAGCCGCTCAGGTAATCGGTAAAATTGCTGTAGCCAATAATTACAATGTTTTCCAAACAGATGACTATCAGTCCCTTATCAAGGGAGGCCACAACTTTAGCCTGGTGAGCTTAGGCAAAGATCCCATCTACTGTACTTATAAAAAGGCGAATATTGTTATCAGTTTCGATAAACGTAGTGTTAGCCAACATAAACAAGATATAGCTCCTAATGGCTTACATTTTTGCGATGATACAGATTCGCATGAAGCCGAGTGTGTTGGATTACCATTATTAAGGTTAATGAAAGAGCACTATGGTAATCAAGGGAATATGTCTTTAGCTTCGGTGGCGATCTTTTGTGCTGTATTAGGTATCCCTCTCAAGATAATGAAAGATACCATTAAAAAAGAATTCAGACGTTATGTTCCAGAAAATATGGCTTTTGCAGAAGCAGTTTATAGTTCGGTTAAAGAAAAGGACATATCTTATTTGCTTGAGTTTGAACTAACGAATTCATGTTCTAGTGAGCTATACACAGGCAATCAAATGATAGCCTTAGGGGCTTGGGTTGCCGGAATGGATTGTTACTTTAGCTATCCCATGACTCCGGCTTCATCAATATTGCACTATTTAGCATTAAAGCAAAGCGATCTTGGCGTTACAACTGTACACGCAGAAAGCGAATTGGCGGCAGCCAATATGGCAATTGGGGCGTGTTTTGCCGGCAAACGAGCTGCTGTTGGTAGTAGTGGGGGTGGCATAGCATTGATGCAGGAAGCATTTTCTTTGGCTGGAATGGTGGAAGCTCCGCTGCTATTCATTCTTTCATCCCGACCTGGACCTGCAACAGGAGTTTCTACATACACTGCTCAAGAAGATCTATATTTTGCCCTTAACCAAGGACACGGTGAATTCCCTCGTATTGTAGCAAGTCCAGATTGCTTAGAAAGAGCTTTTTCACTAACGGCAGAATTAATGCAACTAGCATGGGCTAGTCAAAGTCCGGCAATTCTGCTTACCGAAAAGCATCTCAGTGAAAGCATGGCAAATGTCAAGATTCCGGATTTGAGCTTACAAGAACATACCTTTCAGGAACAAGAAGATCGAGAGTACTGGAGATATAGAATCAATCAAAGCGGTGTATCTGCACTGAAGTTTCCCGGCTCAGATAATTGCTCTGAAGATGATGTAATAAAATGGAACAGTAACGAGCATCTGGAAAGTGGAGTTCGCACCGATGATCCTGAATGCATTATCAATATGAAAGAGAAACGGATGCGAAAATCTGACACTATATATAAGCTTAGCAAAGCCAATAAGCGAGTAGAGATATATGGCTCTGGCAATATTTTAGTTTTTGCCTATGGCTCTACGGCTCTGGAATTGCGGGAAGCACTTAAATATTATAACTTTACTCTTATCGTTCCCATTTATTTAGATCCTTTCCCCAAAGAAGAGCTTGCCTTGTACCGTGAATGCGAAGCGATAGTTGTAGAACACTCATCAAAACCTAATTTTGCCAGATTTCTTAAAGAGCAATTAGAACTGAAAGTAAAAGCAAATATTCTCCGCTATGATGGTCGCCATTTTAGCCCCGAAGAACTAATAACCGCTATCAAAGAGGCAGAGGATGCGTAGTTTAAAAAGCTCAAAAGAAAATACATGGTGTATTGGATGTGGGAATTTTGGTATTTTTGCTGCGTTTAGAAAATGCATTCAGTCTTTGGTAGATGAAGGCTATTCGTTGGCTGATATTGTTATAACATCCGGTATAGGATGTCATGGCAAGATTTTCGATTATCTGGATATATCTGGGGTATATGGATTGCACGGAAGAGCATTGGCTACTGCTCAGGGCATCAAAATTGCAAATCCTAAGCTTCACGTTATATCGTTTGGTGGAGATGGAGATAGCATGGGTGAGGGGCTTGAACACACTTTATTTGCCGCCAAGCGTAATATGGATATAACTTTAATCTTACACAACAACGGTAATTATGGGCTTACTACCGGACAAGCTTCTCCACTTTCGAATATCGGCTTTAAAGGAATATCCACTCCAAACGGAAATGTCGAGCGTCCTTTTAATGCCGTAAACTTGTTAATAGAAGCAGGGGCAAGCTTTGTAGCTAGAGCGTACAGTGCTAATATAGATCATCTCTCTCATATCTTGCATAAGGCAATAATCCATAGAGGCTTTTCCTTTGTTGAAGTGTTACAGCCCTGTGTAAGCTATAATAATACATACGAGTTGTTTAACAACAACTGTATGATACTTGATACTTTACCTACGGATAAAGCTCATGCCAGATCGTTGGCATCAGATCCAGATGTTTTTTATTTGGGAGTATTTCATGAACAACAGCTTCCAGTATATCACGAATCAATAGCAATCCAATCGACGTCAATGACTTTAGCGCAACGAATTCAATATATCCACAATAATAAATGAAGAAACGTTTAGCTTTCCAGCTCTTATTTCTTTTGTTTGGTTCTGCAATTATGACATTTGTCATAGTTTCAGGAAAGAAATCGATCCATAACATCTGTCCCAATGCGATAATATGCTTTGGGATATTAAAGGGAAACATTATAACGCTTAGTCTCGGCTTGACTTCATTAGGCATATTTTTAGGTATCCTGTTCATGATTGTTGCCATGTTTTGGGGTAGAGTGTTTTGTGGTTATGTATGCCCCTTAGGCACGATTCAGGAGCTGATCTTCAGGGTTTTCCACAAAAGAAAAAATCGTCAGATTCCCTATTTTGTCGAGCGCAAGTTAAGTAAGATAAAATATTGGCTTATGGGTATTAGTATTGTATTGGTGGGTTCGGGGTTTGCGTGGATATCTATTAACTTATGTCCAATTTATGCCTTATCACGCATACCATCATTAGCACCGCTAGGATTATTTACGCTGGCTGTGATTCTAATTGGTGGTCTTTTTCTGGAGCGATTATGGTGCAGGTTTCTATGCCCCTATGCCGCACTTTTAAACATAGCTCAAGCACTGGGGGGATTATTTGGAATTAAACGCAAGAAAATCCGGCGCAATCTTGAAAGATGTGCAGATTGTGGTGTGTGCAGCGTTAATTGCCCCATGA
>Ga0265294_10000670_pt1 | contig 46063 bp, 33 predicted proteins | sample MunlanPumphouse3_FD_192504 | JGI IMG/M metagenome (GOLD analysis project Ga0265294, IMG submission 192504) | Groundwater microbial communities from a municipal landfill in Southern Ontario, Canada - Pumphouse #3 | ecosystem: Environmental > Aquatic > Deep subsurface > Groundwater | place...
TAAACTCTTTTGGCAAACCTTTAAAAAGTTCGCTTTCTTCGATAACTTCAATTTTAGAAATTTTGCCGTGCATTAAATTCTTTGCACTCACAATTTCAGCTCCAAAGGCTTGAGCAATGCTTTGATGCCCTAAACAAATTCCAAAAATAGGTTTTTTACCTGCAAAATATTTTATTACTTCCAAACAAACCCCCGCTTCATTTGGAGTAGCAGGTCCAGGAGAGATTATAATTTTTTCTGGATTTAACTCTATTATTTCTTCTAAACTTAACTCATCGTTACGAATAATTTTTAAATCTGCACCCAATTCCAAACAGTATTGCACAATGTTATACGTAAAACTGTCGTAGTTATCAATCATTAAAATCATAGATTATTTTTCCTCTGTTAACTCTAAAAATAAGAGCTTTTTTAAATTTATACATTTTCTTTATTCGTAGATTTCTACTTAATAACTGTCCACATTGATAAATTGAGCTTTATTATACCTATTCTTGAATTGTTTTTGAATAAATCAAACTTATCTTTATACACCTAAAATGAAGAAATTATAAATTTTAATAACAAGAGTGAAATTATCTTAATAATAAGCACTTAAATTGCTCGCTTTTTATACTATTTTGAGTACAATTTTCCTATGAAAAAAACCTTTTTATATACATTAATTTTATCTCTATTTTTAAACAATCTTTTTGCCGAAGAAACATTAAGAAAGGTCTCTTTACAGCTTTCTTGGTTGCACCAATTTCAATTCGCAGGATATTATATTGCTAAAGAAAAAGGGTACTACAAAGAACGGGGGCTAGATGTCTCTTTTAAAGAGATGTCTCCTTCTTTGAATATTAGTAAAGAAGTGCTTGATGGCGTTTCGCAGTATGGAGTTGGGCGTTCTTCTATTATTATTGATAAAATTAAAGGAGCCCCTCTCGTTGCATTAGCTGCTATTTTTCAAAACTCTCCTTTGGTTTTATTGGCACTTGAAAATTCAAATATAAAATATATCTCCGATTTAAAAAATAAAAGAATAATGTTATCGGACGATGCCGTTGAAGCAGTATCAATTCATGCTATGTTAAGAAGCAATGGTATCGAGTTAAATGAAATTACTTCATTAAGCCACACTTATAATTTAAACGATTTAATTGAAAAAAGAGTCGATTCTTTAGCTGCTTATAGCTCCAATGAAGCATATGCTTTAGAGATGAAAGGCATACCTTACACTCTTTTTAATCCTAAAGATTATGGGTTTAATTTTTATGATGGAGTACTTTTTAGTTCCGTAAAAGAGCTTGAAAACAATCCTGAAGATCTCTATAATTTTCATAAAGCTTCCTTAAAAGGGTGGCAATATGCTTTTGAAAATATCACTGAAACAGTTAATCTTATATATAATAAGTACAATACACAAAATAAAACTCTTGATGCTTTAATTTATGAAGCTTATAGTCTTAAAGAATCGGTATTTGTGAACAATATTCCTCTTGGCAATGTAAACTCTGAAAAAATTCAAGAACTGGCTCTCGTCTACTCACTTTTAGGATTTACTCAAAATCAAAAAATTGATTTAACTGATTTTGTTTATAACTCCAAACAACTTATTTTTTCTCAAAAAGAGAAAGAGTTTTTAAAAAATGAAGAAATATTCTATTTAAGAGAGGATTTTGAACCTTTTTATCTTTATCACGACAACTTTATTTATGGAATTGCTACTGATATTTGGGAACTATTCCAGAAAAATAGTGCTTTTAACTTTCATTATGAATCTTTTTCTAACTCAAAAGAGACTCAAAAAAAACTGCTTCAAACGCCACACGCTATAAAACTTGAGTTGCCTTATGAAAATGAAAAGAGTGAAGAGAATGAAAATATTATTTTTACTCAAAATATAAAAACATACCCTTTTTCTATTGCTATAAAAAATAATGGAGAAAAGAGTGTTTCTATGAGTGATTTAAGCCATAAAAATGTGCTTTTAATTAAAAATTCTAAAATATCAAAGAAAATTAAAAACCAATTTCCTCAAATTAATTTTATAGAAGTAGCAAGCAGTAAAGCTGCTTTAACACTCTTAGATAAAGGTGAAGCATTTGCAGTTGTAGATATTTTACCAACGCTAACTTATTTTATTAAATCCAATCAGTTTCCCAATATAAAAATTGCAGGAACAACTCCCTATGTATACAATCTACGCTATATGACACATAAAAATGAGAGGCTATTGGTGGAACTGTTAAATAAAATAATAGAAAACTTAGATGAAAAAGAGATTGTAAAAATAGAAAATGCATACTTTAAAGTGCTTCATACTTCACAAATAGATTACTCTTTATTATATAAAATAGGGGTGCCTTTATTGTGTGGGCTTTTTTTAATTCTTCTTTATGGTTATCGTTTAAAACAAGAGATTGCAAAAAGAAAAATTACTGAAAAAAAGCTCTATTTGGCAGCTACCACAGACAGATTAACTCAAATTAACAACCGTAGTCATATTGATACCATTTTTCAAGAGCAACTTTTATATGCAACTCGTTATAAAACGCCTTTGTCGATTATATTTTTTGATATTGATGGCTTCAAACTTGTTAACGACAAATTTGGGCACAATTTAGCCGATACTGTTTTAATAGATTTAGCCGCTTTATCTAAAAGTGCTATTAGAGAAACAGATTATCTAGGGCGTTGGGGAGGAGAAGAGTTTTTAGCTATCTTGCCTCAAACTAATTTAGCACAAGCCACAGTTGTTGCTACGCATTTAAAAGAGAAAATTGAAACCTTTTCTTTTCAAGTTGATCAAACGATTACCTGCAGTTTTGGTGTAACGCAAATGTTGCCTAAAGAGACGCAAAATTGCGCTATTACAAGAGCAGATACGTTAATGTATTATGTAAAAGCTCATGGAAAGAATGGAGTTAAAGCGGGGTAGCCCCCACTTTAATTACAAAGCCTAAACTCTTTTTCAAACGCCTCATCGACTTCTATAATTCCTCTTTTTACCAAGGAATCAATGATCTCTTTTGTACAGTTTACATCATCTGGCCATCTTCTTTTGAAATTATCAAAACTGTTTTTATTCGTAGCATCTAGGCATATAGTGTGCCCATCTACATATAAATCTCTGTTTGAATCAATGTTGTTTGTTACTCTCCAAACTAGCATATAGGCATTGTCTACACTGTTGATTTTGCTGTCTACTATAACTAAAATCTTAATATGGTCAAAAAGTGGTTTTAACTCTTCAAACAAATATTTTTGATTTCGTTTTTTCTCAACCGTAATAACAGTTATAGGGTTTTTTGTATTTGTAAAATATTGTTTTAACTCTTGTATTTCACTTGTAATATCTTGCATTTTACTTAAGAGTTCTTCATTGCTTAACAGCGTAATTCCCAACTCTTTAATCTCTTCACCCGTACAATCAAGTCCTAGCTTTCCACCAACGGCAAATTTTGGACTCGTATGATCTAAAGCATCAATGACCCCTTTAGAAATTAACATCTCTTCAACATTAACTCTATTTAGTATATGTTCAATAATAGCTTCGTGGTTAGTTAAATCGGGTGCATCATCATTTACAAAAATGGCGTGTTTAACAAAACTCATTTGCCCTACTCCCCAAAACGCGTGCATCATTTGAGTGGCGTGTCCTGGGTAAAAGGTTTTGATTTTTGCTAAAATAAGATTGTGGTAGACCCCATTTTCTGGCATATAATAATCCACTAAATCAGGTGCGGTGGTTTTAAGTAGGGGTAAGAAAATTCTCTCAGTTGCATGACCCATATATTTATCTTCTAACGGAGGTTTCCCCACAACGGTGGCTAAAAATACAGGCTCTTTTTTATGTGTTATTGCAGTTACTTCCATAAAAGGGTACTCTTCATCTAACGTGTAATACCCCGTATGATCACCAAAAGGTCCCTCAATTCTCATTTTTGTAGGGTCTACAAACCCTTCAATAATATAGTCATTGTCTTTAGGAACATAAATATCATTGGTAATAGACTTAACAAGCTCGGCACTTTTATTTTTTACAAAGCCGTAAAGCATTAGTTCAAAAACTCCAATAGGTAAAGGGGCTTGTCCACACCAAATGTACATAGGGTCTCCACCAATTCCAACACTTATTGGCATCTTTTTTCCTGCTTTTTTATATTCATGAAAGAAGTGGTTAGAGTCTTTATGAATTTGCCAATGCATTCCTAAGGTGTTGTCTTCATAGACTTGTAAACGGTACATTCCTAAGTTTTTAAGCTCACCGTTTAGTGAAGTGGTATAAACTTGCCCCATGGTAATAAAAGGACCACCGTCTTGCTCCCAAGTAGTTAGTACTGGAAGTTCTGAAAGTTTGGCATCGGCACCTAGCTTTATAACTTCTTGACACGCACCTTTGCCTTTTAGTTTTTTAGGGATAGTGTTTTTTAAAGCAAACAGTTTCCCAAAGGTTGAGAGTTTTTCACTTAGTGTTGTAGGTGGTTTCATTTTAAGTAAGCTCTCTATTTCAGCTCCAATTTTATCGCCATCGCCAATAAAAAGCTCAACCGCTTCTTTGCTACAAAATACATTCATAAGCACTGGCGTATCAAATTTTTTATTGTTTTTTCTATCTACTACATTGGTAAATAAAATCGCTTTTGAATCGGGTTTTTTAACTTCAACATACGCAACATGGGGAATCTCTAAATAAATATCTAACTCTTCATCAATAATTTTAAGTAAATTGTGTTTTTTTAAAAGTGCAATAGCTTTTTTCATAATTATCCTTCGTGTGTTCCATATTAAAAATAGTGGTTATTCTATCTAACTTAAGGTTTACAATGATTGAACAATCTTATATGTAGTATCAATCATCTTTTTAAGCTCTTCTTGCGTAAAAATATAAGGAGGCATAAAATAAATTACATTGCCCAAAGGTCGTATATATATCCCTTGCTTTAACGCTTCTTGGAATATTTTAAGCCCTATTCTTTTTGTAGCATCGTAGCCTTTGAGTTCAATGGCACAAATCATCCCTGTTTGTCGTACCTCAGCAACATTATTTAAGGCTTTAAATTTTTTAGTTTGCTCTTTTATATAATCAATTTTTGCGTGATTGTTTTTTATAATATCTTCTTGCTCAAATATATCCAACACCGCATTAGCCACCGCACAAGCTAGCGTGTTTCCCGTATACGAGTGAGAGTCTAAAAACGATTTGCCTTCATTGTAATTGCAATAAAACGCATTATAAATGTCTTGAGTAAACAGCACCACAGATAAAGGCATATAGCCGCCTGTAATTCCTTTAGACAGACACAAAAAATCGGGAGAAATTCCAGCTTGTTCAATGGCAAACATGGTGCCTGTGCGTCCAAATCCTACGGCTATTTCATCGGCTATTAAAAAGACTCCAAACTCATCACACACACTTCGAAGTTTTGTTAAATACGAAGGTTTATACATTTTCATGGAACCCGCACACTGAACTAAAGGTTCAACCACCACCGCACACACTTTTCCACAGTTACGTTCCAAGAGTTCCCTCATATCTTCTAATGCTTCATCTTCAGCGTGTAACGCAGGGCTTTTGGCATGAAGTGTTTTAATTAAAATCTCTTCATAGACCTCTTTATAAAGCCCCGTATCACTTACAGCTAAAGCGCCCATGGTTTCACCATGATAGGAGTTTTCTAAAGAGACAAATAAAGGTTTTATTTCGCCTTTGTTTTTAAAATATTGAAATGCCATCTTAAGACTAATTTCAATGGCGCTTGAACCATTATCGGCAAAAAAGAGTTTCTCTAGAGGTTTTGGAGTAAGCGCTACAAGCCGTTTGGCTAAATCAATGGCAGGTTTATGAGTAAATCCTGCAAAAATAACATGCTCTAAGCTTTGAAGTTGCTCATTAATTTTAGCGTTAATATAAGGATTACAATGCCCAAATAAATTGACCCACCAGCTGCTTATACAATCTAAATAAGAGTTCCCCTCAAAATCTTCAATATATGCCCCATTTCCTTTTTTTATAGGAATCAAAGGTAAGGTTTCGTGGTCTTTCATTTGAGAACAAGGGTGAAATATGTATTTTAAATCTTCTTGCATAAGCTCTTCGTTTGTCATTTTAATCCTTGATTCATTATTTGAATAATAAAATATAATAAAATATGGCGTATTCTATTATATATCTCTTATTTTAAAGTTAAGTTTCAATATCATTACTGTTCTAGAAAAAAGAGAGCAAATATGAAAAAAATAGTTTATAACTTCGATGAAATAATTGAAAGAGAAAACACCCAATGTGCCAAATACGACGGGCTTGAACACTATTTTGGTGTAAAAGATGTAAACCCTTTATGGGTGGCAGATATGGATTTTAAAACTCCTCCTTTTATTAACGATGCCATTATGAAACGCGCATTACATGGCGTTTATGGCTATGGTATTATTACACCTAAACTTCAAAACAGCGTGAAACATTGGATGTTTCAACAACACGATTGGGAAATTGAAACTTCATGGCTTACTTTTTTAAATGGCGTAGTTCCTGCATACAGTGCTGCTTTAGAAGCGTTTAGTAATATTGGCGATGAAGTTATTGTACAAACTCCCGTTTATTTCCCTTTGTTTAACAGCATTTCTCATAATAAAAGAAAAGTACTGTACAACCCACTCAAAGAAGATAATGGCTACTACACCATGGATTTAGAGGATTTAAAAGCTAAAATAACTCCAAAAACAAAGATTATTGCGCTTTGTTCTCCTCATAATCCAGTGGGCCGTGTTTGGAGTAAAGAGGAGTTACAAGCACTTGCAAATATCTGTTTAGAGCATAACATTACTATTATAAGCGATGAAATTCATGCAGATTTGGTCTTTTCAAAATTTACTCCCATGGCTTCATTAAGTAAAGAAATTTCCAATATCACACTCACTTTAAATGCAGCGGGAAAAACTTTTAACATTGCAGGACTGAATTGTGCTTATGCCATTTGCGAAAATGAAAATATGAAAAAAGCTTTTGATGATGTGGTTAAAACACGAGAAATTCAAAGCATTAATATTTTTGGCACCATTGCTTTAGAAGCTGCTTACACGCATGGAGAGTTTTGGTTAAAGCAACTTTTATCCTATTTGGAAAAAAATATTAAGCTTACTCAAGAACTTCTTTCTTCTACAAAAATCAAATTTAAAAAACCTGAAGCTACCTATCTTTTATGGTTAGATTTTAAATGTTACGATTATACACATGAAGAACTCAAAAATATATTACTAAAAGAGGTTAAAATTGCCCTAAATGAAGGTACTAGTTTCGGTGAAAATGGCTCTAAACACTTTAGACTCAATATTGCTTTGCCTTCAATTATGCTTGAAAAATACTTAAAAAATATTTCAACACACTTTAAATATTGACCGTACAATCAAGGATAAAAGTATTACTATTCTTCTCATTTACTAAAAATTAGGATACTTAATTTGCTAAAAAAACCTTTTGTTTTTTAAAATATAGTACAATCTTTACATAATAAAATAAATGGGAATGAAACTTATGTCAAATGAACTACTGTTATCTTCTGTAATTTTTGTTTTAGTAGGTGCTGCGTTGGTGTCAATTTTTTTACTGACACGATTTTTAGGGCCTCAAAACAAACATGATATTGAAAAAAACAAAGTATACGAATCAGGGGTATCTCACCCAGTTGGTGGAACAAAACTTCGATTTGCGGTTAAATTCTATTTGGTTGCAATCTCATTTTTACTCTTTGATGTAGAAATTGTATTTATGTTCCCATGGGCAGTTAATGTTTTAGAATTGGGTTATTTTGGTCTAATTAAAATGTTTGTTTTTATGGGATTACTCTTTGCAGGATTACTTTATATTTATAAGAAAAAGGCACTTTCATGGGATTAGGCGCAGAAGCAATTTTTGGGGATTCAGTTGTTACTACTAAATTAGATCAAGCAGTTAACTGGGCACGTTCATACTCAATGTGGCCAATGGTATTTGGAACGGCTTGCTGTGGGATTGAGTTTATGTCCGTTGCTGCTTCTAAGCACGATTTATCAAGATTTGGAGCAGAAGTGGTGCGATTTTCTCCACGACAAGCTGACTTAATGATAGTTGCAGGAACCATTTCATACAAACAAGCTCCTGTTTTGAAAAAAATATATGATCAAATGTGTGAACCTAAATGGGTAATTGCCATGGGTGCTTGTGCATCTTCTGGTGGTTTTTATGACAACTACACCACCGTCCAAGGAATAGATACTATTATTCCCGTAGATGAATATATTGCAGGGTGCCCTCCTCGGCCTGAAGCTGTTTTAGATGCCATTATTCGAATTCAAGAGCGTTCACAAGATGAATCTATTATTAAAGACAGAATCAAAAAGTATAAGGGGTATTTAGATGTTTAAACCAGATATGATTGTTGCCCCAAATATTTTAAAACAAACTCTAATAAACCTTAAAAACAGAGATAACTTTACGTTACTTCTTGATATTACTGCAGTAGATTATTTAAAATATCCAAGCAAACTTGAGAGTCGTTTTGCATTGGTTTATATTTTAAGAGATGAAAGTTTTAAAAAAACTATTAGTGTAAAAACTTTTTTAGATGAAAGTTTAACCATAGACAGCGTTAGCGATATTTTTTATTCAGCCAATTGGGGAGAGAGAGAAACTTTTGACCAATATGGAATTATTTTTAAAAACCATCCTAATTTAAAACGAATTTTAAATCACCATGAGTTTGTGGGTCACCCTTTACGAAAAGATTATTCTATTACGCATCATCAACCGTGTACTGAAACTGAATCTTTAATGGATGAAATGACTCCGTTATTGACTTCAAAAGGCTTTACTGAAAAAGAACAAGGTGAGTTGATGCTCATTAATATTGGGCCTTCTCACCCATCAAGTCATGGTACTATTAGAAACTTTATGGCACTCGAGGGTGAAACTATAAAAGCTTGTGTAACCGAAATTGGTTATTTGCACAGAGGGTTTGAAAAATCTTGCGAAAACCACAACTACTCACAAATTATTCCCTATACGGACAGACTAAATTATTGCAGTGCTATTTTAAATAATATTGGTTATTGTAAAACAATAGAAGAGATGTTAGGGCTTGAAATAACTCCACGAGCTCAATATATTCGTGTCATTATTGGAGAACTTTCAAGAATTATTGACCACGTAGTTTGTAATGCTGCGAATATGGTAGACCTTGGTGGATTAACAAGTTTCTGGTTTATTTTTTCAGCTCGTGATAAAGCGTATGATTTGCTCTCTAAATTAACAGGAGCAAGGCTAACTAACTCGTATACAAGAATTGGTGGATTAACACACGATTTATACGATGGCTTTGCTGCTGATTTAGATGATGTTTTAAAATCAGTTGAAAAAGGCATTGATGAAGTGTTAAGTCTGGTTGAACACAACCGAATTTTTCATGACAGAACGCAAGATATTGGCGTAATTACCAAAGAGTTCGCACTTAGTGCTGGAATTACAGGAGTAAATTTACGAGCCTCTGGAGTAAATTACGATTTACGAAAAACCAATCCTTACTATTTTTATGACACCTTCGATTTTGACGTTATTTTAGGAAGTCATGGAGATATTTATGACAGATTTATGTGTAAATTTGAAGAGATGCGACAAAGTATACGTATTATTCAACAAGCCATGGAACGACTTCCAAAAGGGGAAATAAATATTATAGCTCCTAATATTGTTTTGCCTAAAAAAGAGGATGTGTATGGAAATATTGAAGGATTAATGAATCAGTTTAAACTCACTTTTGAAGGAATTAAAGTTCCAGAAGGTGAATTTTACAGCGCCTCAGAAGCTGCCAATGGAGAGTTAGGGTTTTATGTAGTAAGCGATGGAAGTGGAACACCGTATAAAGTTAAATGCAGACCACCTTCTTATTATGCCTTAAGTGCATTTTCAAAAATAGTTGAAGGCGATATGTTAGCAGATGCCGTTGTAACCATGGCTAGTATGAACTTTATTGCCGGGGAGTTTGACAGATAATGGGAAAATTTAAATACACACAAGAGAACGAAGTAAAATATCAAGAAACTCTTAAAAAATATCCAAAAATAGATTCAATGATGCTACCTGCTTTATGGTTAGTTCAAGAACAAGAGGGTTGGGTAAGTCCAGATGCTATGATTTATGTAGCAGACAAATTAGGCAAATCTCCTATTCAAGTTTATGAATTTGCCACTTTTTACACTATGTTTAACTTAAAACCAATAGGTACATACCATATTGAAATTTGTAAAACTCTTTCGTGCATGATTATGGGTGCCAATGAGCTTAAACAATTTGTTAAACATAGCCTTGGAATTGAGCCTGGGCAAACCAGTAAAGATGGAAAATTTCATTTAAGTGAAGTAGAGTGTCAAGGTGCTTGTGGTGGTGCTCCTATGATGGCTTTAAATAATAAGTATCATGAAAACTTAACTGTTGAAAAGTTAGAAAAACTTATTAAGGAGTGTAAATAATGGGTGCCAATCAAACACTTGTAAAAACTGTTAAAGTTGTCAGTGAAAATTTTGATATTCCTAATGCTCACACACTTGATGTTGCTTTAAAAAATGGCCGTTACTCAAGCCTTGATAAACTTTTTACCATGTCACCAGATGAAGTTACGCAAGAGGTGTGCTTAAGTGGATTAAGAGGAAAAGGTGGAGGGGGTGCTCATTGTGGTCCAAAGTGGCAACTTATGCCAAAAAATGACCCTAGACCTGCTTATTTAATTGTCAATGGCGATGAGTCAGAACCAGGAACTTTTAAAGACCGACAAATTTTTCAATACGACCCACATTTACTTATTGAAGGAATTATTTGCAGTTGTTATGCCATAAACGCACACGATGCTTATATTTATATAAGAGGAGAGTACAAAGGGTTTATTGACAGACTCAATGGTGCCATTCAAGAAGCGTATGATGCAAAAATTATTGGCGATAAAGTCATGAATAAATATGATTTTAGAGTTAATATTACCGTTCATAGAGGTGGTGGAGCCTATATATGTGGAGAAAAATCAGCGTTAATTGAATCCCTTGAAGGTAAACGAGGACACCCACGACTTAAACCTCACGGGAAAGAGTGTGAATGGTTTTTTGATAACCCTGCAACGGTTAACAATGTTGAAACCATTTCAACCGTACCTTTTATAATAAAACACGGTTACGAAGCGTATACCGCATATGGCACTAAACAATCACCAGGAACTATGCTGTTTGCTATGAGTGGGCCTGTTAAAAACCCAGGTGTTTATGAGTTAGCATTTGGTAATAAAATGATGGACGTTATTAATACTCTTGGTGGTGGAATGAGAGAAGGAAAACAACTAAAAGCTGTAATTCCTGGTGGTTCTTCTTGCCCAATTTTAACAGCAGAAGAAGCACAAAATGCAGTTTTAGATTATGAATCTATGTGGGACATTGGCTCAACTTTAGGAACAGGAGGAATGATGATTATTCCGCATGATGTTTCTATGGTTGATGTGGCTAAAAATTTGATTGAATTTTACCACCACGAATCATGTGGGCAATGTACTCCTTGTAGAGAAGGAACTAGCTGGATAGATAAGATTTTAAAAAAAATTCTAGAGGGGGAAGGAGAAGCAGAGGATCTTAAGACAATTCTTGATGTATGTGAAACTATGAATGGTAAAACGGTATGTGTATTTGCACCTGCGGTTAAAGATATCATTAAAAGTATCATAGAGAAATTCAAAGACGAATTCATAGCTGAATTTAAAAATAAAAATTTAATTTAAAAATAGGAGAAAAAAATGGCAAAGAATACAATGACATTCACAGATAACCGAAACGGTAAAGCATTTGAGTATGATATTTTAAGTGGAACAAGAGGTCCAGATGTTGTAAATATTTCTAGTTTTTACAAAGATTCAGGTATGTTTACGTTTGATCCAGGATACACTTCAACAGCCAGTTGTGAGTCAAAAATAACTTTTATTGATGGTGAAAAAGGTGAGTTAAGATATAGAGGATATGCTATTGAAGATTTAGCAGGAAAACACTCTTATTTAGATGTTTGTCATTTACTAATGAGAGGAAGACTTCCCACAGAAGCTGAATCTAAAGATTTTGATTTAGAAATTAGACACAGATCTTTTATTAATGAAGGACTAATGAGAATTTTTGAAGCTTTCCCAGATGGAGCTCACCCAATGGCAACATTAGGCGCTGCTGTTATGGCACTTTCTACTATTTATAAAGAGCACATTGATATGGAAAATGAAGAAGCATTTATGGAAATGAGACGAAGAATCGTTGCAAAAATGCCAACAATTGCTGCAATGGCATACCGAAACTCTATTGGTATTCCAATGATTTATCCTGATGTTGACAGATACTTCACTGAGAACTTCTTATATATGTTAAGAGCGTATCCGGGTGGAAAAATGAAAAATTTAGGTGATGGCTTAAAAGATGAAATTAAACAAGTTGAAGTTGATGCATTAGATGCTATTTTTACACTTCATGCAGACCATGAGCAAAATGCTTCTACAACAACAGTAAGAAATGTAGGTTCTACTCAAGCTCACCCTTATGTAGCGATTGCTTCAGGAATTGCAGCTTTATGGGGATCAGCACATGGTGGAGCAAATGAAAAAGTAATGGACCAACTTCGAATGATTGGTGATGTTAAAAATGTTGATTCATATATTGCAAAAGCAAAAGATAAAAATGACCCTTTTAGACTTATGGGATTTGGTCACAGAGTTTACAAAAACAGAGACCCAAGAGCAGAAACACTTAAAAAATTACAAGATAAACTAAGAGTTGAACTTAACTTAGATTCAAAACTTTTAGATGTAGCACAAGCCGTTGAAAAAGCTGCATTAAGTGATGAGTATTTTATTAAAAGAGGGTTGTATCCTAATATTGATTTTTACTCAGGTGTTATTTTAACAGCATTACGAATTCCTATTGAGATGTTTACTCCTGTTTTTGTTATTGGACGAACAGTTGGTTGGATTGCTCAATGGTCAGAATTAAAACAAGACCCAAATCACAAAATTGCAAGACCTCGACAATTATATACAGGTAAATAAAAAATCTATGTTGCCCACTAAAGGAGATAGCAAAAAATGAGTGAGATGGTTAAAATATCAATAAATGATAAAGAGTTTGAAGCACAAAAAGGAAGTTTACTTATTGATGCTTTATTAGAAGAGAATATTCTTATTCCTCATTTTTGTTATCACCAAGCATTAGGGAAAGATGGAAACTGTAGAATGTGTATGGTAGAAATTGAAGGACAAAAACGACCACAAATCGCTTGCGACACGCCTGTGAAAGCAGGCATGGTGGTGCGAACGAAGGGCGAAAAAATTGAAAAAGTTAGAAAAGATATTTTAGAACTTCAGCTTGTTAATCACCCACTTGATTGCCCTACGTGTGACCAAGCGGGTGAATGCAAACTGCAAGACTATTATATGGACAGCGGTTTTTATGTTAACCGCGTTAATGTTCAGAAAAACCATGCCCTAAAAAAAGTTGATTTAGGCAGAAATGTTATGCTAGATCAAGAGCGTTGCGTTTTATGTACGCGATGTGTGCGGTTTTTTAGAAATATTACTAAAACCAATGAATTAGGGGTTCACTCCCGTGCTGACCACAGTGTTATTGGAACCTTTCCTGGAATGGATCTTCAAAGCCCTTATGCTATGAATGTAGTTGACTTATGTCCTGTTGGCGCATTAACCAGTAAAGATTTTAGATTTAAACAACGCGTTTGGTTTATGGAAACTTTTGAAGCTATTTGTAATGGATGCTCAAAAGGGTGCAATATTCATGTTGACCACAGAAAAGAAAAATATCAAGACGATACTATTTTTAGATTCAGACCCAAAGTTAATAAAGCCGTTAATGGGCATTTTATTTGCGATGAGGGAAGATTAAGTTATAAAAAAGAGAATGAAAACCGATTAAACTCTATTATTTGCAATAAAGAAGTTGAATCATTTAATAACGCAAAAGCCTCTGTTATAAAAAGTTTAAAAGAAGAAAAAAATATTTTAATAGTTGTATCCCCTATGCTTTCATATGAAGAGTTAAAAGTGACACAAGCCTTAGCCAATAGAGTTAAAGCTACAATTTCTGGCTACTCACCTCAATATTTTGATGACACCTTTGAAGATAATATGTTAAAAACAAATGACAAATCGCCCAATAGAAAGTCGCTTGAAGCTCTCAATATAAGTGAAGATGAAAAACAATTCAATGATGCTTTAAGACAATCTAGTTTGGTTGTTATTGTACAAAACAGTTATTTTGATGATAATCACGCCCTCTTAAGTGGAAAAAAAGTTATTCATTTTACGCCACACAACAGTTCAATTAACACTTTTGCCAATATTATTATTGGCACATCTTCATTTTTGGAAAAATCAGGTACCTATATTAATTGCGATGGCATTAAACAAGAGGTTATTTCAAAAATCAATAAAGATAATAAAGCCGTTGATTTAATAGAGTTTATTCACACAATAAACTTAATGCTTTAAAAAGGAACACAATGGATTTTGTATCAGTTATTGTTATAATTGTCAACATTTTACTGGCTGTTAAACTCGCAGTTGGCACCACGCCTATTTTGGTATGGTGGGAGAGAAGAGTTGCGGGTTTTATTCAAGACAGAACCGGACCAAACCGATGTCATATTGGCGGGTTTAGATTAGGTGGATTTATTCAAAGTATTGCCGATATGATGAAACTAATGTTTAAAGAAGATTTTACTCCTTCACATATCCGATATAAATTTTTATTCACCATTGCCCCTGCGGTTGTCTTTTTTTGTTCTTTGCTAACCTTTGCCGTTGTGCCATTTGCCGATAATTTGATTATTGACGGGCAATCACACATGATGCAAGCAGTTCCTATTCATTTAGGAATTTTATGGTTTTTTGCCTATGCAGGGCTTTCTACTTATGGAATTATTTTAGGGGGTTATTCTTCAAATAGTAAATTTGGATTATTAAGTGCTATTAGAACCACAGCTCAAGTAATTTCTTATGAAGCTTCGATGGCATTAGCCGTTGTTTCTATTATTATTTCATATGGAAGTATTCATTTAAATGACATGGTAGCGGCTCAAGGAGAGTTGGCATTTGGATTCTTGCCTTCTTGGGGAGTTGTAATTCAGCCCCTTGCTGCTTTAATTTTTATCATATGTGCCTTTGCAGAATCAAACCGAACTCCTTTTGATATTTCAGAAGGTGAGTCTGAAATTGTTGCAGGGTATCATACAGAGTATTCAGCCATGAGATTTGGGCTGTTTCAAGTAGGTGAATTTGCTGCTATGGCATCTTTGTGTGCATTTATTGTTACTATGTTTTTTGGTGGGTATCATATTCCTTGGATGGACACAGCAACACTTAAAGCCAATATTGACAATGTCTTAATGGTTTTAATTTTACTAGTTCCTGCTATGACTCTGCTTTTTATTGGATGGATGCAAAAAAATAACCGATGGAAAAATCCAAATGACCCACGAGCCAGAGAAACAAGAGTATTAACTAAAGTTTTTTTAGGGTTGGGTTCTATTACCACCATAGCTTTAATATATGTTCTTTTAAGTGGACTAAGTGAAAATGGAATAAGCATTGCAACAGCAGCCGTACAAGTAAGCACCTTTTTAGTTAAGTTTTTTATGATGTGTTTTGTCTTTATTTGGGTCAGATGGACACTTTTACGATTCAGATATGACCAACTTCAAATGTTAGGATGGAAAGTTTTACTTCCTCTGGCACTTTTAAACATAGTTATCACAGCTATTGTTATTGTTTTTTTAGGAAATTAATATGGGTGTAAAAATTATAGAACGACACGGAAACAGTTTAAAAGACAAACTCTATCTTCCTGCAATTGCTGGAGGAATGAAAACTACCTTTAAACGCTTCATTAAAAATCTAGCAAATAACAGTAATCTTGAAACAAGACAATATCCAGAAGTTCAACCAAATGATATAACGGATCGTTACAGAGGGGTTCATAGATTAACCAAATGGGACGATGGCAGTGAAAAGTGCGTGGCATGTTTTATGTGTGCAACTGCTTGTCCTGCACAATGTAATTTCATTGAAGCCGAAGAGCGTTTAGACAATGTAGCTGAAAAAAGACCTAAGCAGTTTAAGATTGACCTTTTAGAGTGCGTATTTTGTGGTTATTGCGTGGAAGCATGTCCTTGTGATGCCATTCGAATGGATACAGGAATTTTTAGTTTTGTTGCAAGTAGCCGTGAAGAGTTTGTTGTGGACAAACAACGATTAATGTCACACGAAGAGTATGTCCAAAAGGAGCAAGAATGATTGATGTTTTGTTTGTCGCACTGGCATTTTTTGCCATTACGGGTGCAACTTCTATGTTGCTGTACAAAAGCCCAATTTATGCTGCGTTAGGTCTGCTTATTTGTGTTATTTCAATTGGTGGACTTTTTGCACTTCTTAGTGCCTCTTTTATGTTTATGGTTCAAATCATTGTTTATGCAGGGGCTATTATGACCTTGCTGCTTTTCATATTAATGTATTTAAATATTGATGAAGAGGATTTACCAGAAGAACCCAATCGAAACTTTCTAATAGGGGTAGGAATTGCTGTTATGCTTCCTATAAACGCACTTATTCTTGACACCATTGCCAAAATGCCACAAGCGGATATGTCAGTTGTGGAAGAGGGATTTGGTGGAGTTAAAGAAATAGGAGTTCTGTTATACAATGATTGGATTATTCCTTTAGAATTAATCTCAATTTTAATTTTAATTGCCGTTATTGGTTCGGTAGTATTGGCTAAAAAAAGAAAAGCAAAGGAGTTAAATTGACCAGCTTACTAGGATACGCCACCGTTTCAATGATTCTGTTTTCTATTGGAGCCATTGGCGTTATTTCACGAAGAAATATTTTTGTTATTTATATGTCAATTGAATTAATGCTTAATGCTATAAATCTATTTTTAGTCACCTTTGCACGATACCATTTAAATATGGATGGACATGTAATTTCTATGATAGTCGTAGCCATTGCAGCTGCAGAAGCGGCTATTTTCTTATCGGTTATTATTTTGCTTTTTAGAAGTAAAGGAAAACTTGATACCGACATCTTTACAGAACTTAAACAGGAGGTTGAATAATGCATACTCCTTATTTAGTTCTTATTATATTAGCCCCTTTATTAGGTGCTTTACTAAATGGCGGTTTATATCTTTACCATATTAAAAGAAAAGCTATTCCAGAAATTATTTTTGCACTAATTGGTACTATAACTCCTTTCATTGCATTTATTTTTACCTTGTTACTATTTTTTGAATTAAAAGATACGGGAACTACCTTTCACCAAACGCTTTTTACTTGGTTAAATATTAATGGTTTAAATATTGAAATGAAATTTCTAGGCGACAAACTGGCTATTTTCATGGCAATGTTTGTAACATTTGTAGGATGGTTAATTCATATTTATGCCGTAGGTTATATGAAAAAAGATGAAGGTTTTGGTAAGTTCTTCGCTTATTTTAACCTCTTTTTAGCCTCAATGCTTATTTTAGTTTTAGCCGACAATCCTATTATTATGTTTATTGGTTGGGAAGGCGTTGGAGTTTGTTCTTACCTTTTAATCTCTTTTTATTACACAGAATCACAAAATGTAATGGCTGGGAATAAAGCCTTTATTGTTAACCGTGTAGGTGATTTAGGATTTATTTTAGGAGTAGTTACTCTCTTCTTTGCACTTGGAAAAACAGGACTTGACTTTACTTCCATGCAAGAAAATATTGGAGTAGCCACTACGGGAACATTAGCTCTAGCTGGGGTCTTACTCTTTATTGGGGCCATGGGAAAATCGGCACAAGTACCTTTATATGTTTGGTTACCCGATGCAATGGCAGGACCTACTCCAATTTCAGCTCTTATTCACGCAGCTACAATGGTAACCGCTGGGGTTTATATGGTTGCACGATTTCATTTTCTTTATACAGGAATTGAAGAAATTGGACTATTTATTGCTTACATTGGAGCCATTTCAGCACTCTTTGCAGCAATTATTGCCACACGACAAACCGATATTAAAAAAATTCTAGCGTATTCAACCATGAGTCAATTGGGCTATATGTTTATTGCGGTTGGGTTAGGGTTTTATTCATCAGGATTGTTTCACGTCTTTACACACGCTTTCTTTAAAGCAATGCTTTTCATGGGTGCAGGGGCTGTTATTTTAGCACTTCATCATGAGCAAAACATCTTTAAAATGGCAAAACACAGAGTTTATCAGCCCATTGTTAAAGCCACTTTTTTAATTGGAGTCATTGCTATTGCAGGGATTCCTCCTTTTTCAGGGTTTTTCTCAAAAGATGCCATCTTAGCAGCAGCGTTTCAAAAAGAGGAGTTCCTTTTATATGGTATTGGGATTTTCACAGCATTTTTAACTGCATTTTATATGTTTAGACTCTATTTTATTGTTTTTGTAGCCCCTAATGGACACGATGTACATTATGCGTCAACCGATAAAACTATCTCTTTTCCACTTTTAGTGCTGGCCATTGGAGCTATTTTCGCAGGGTTTTTAAACTTTCCTGCAGTTTTTGCAGGAGAGCATCAAGTTGATACATGGTTGGCACAATTACAATCAGCTACATTAACTCTGTCTCACTCAACCGAGTACATTTTAATGGCGGCAAGTGTTGCCGTGGCTGCTTTAGGTATTTTAGTTGCTTATATAAAATATGCAAAGTTTAATCTTGAAGTTCCTGAAACAGAAGAAGGAATAATTGGAAATAAATTTTATATTGATGAACTCTATCATCTACTATTTGTAAAATCTCTTAAAAAAATCAGTACCTTCTTTGACAAAGTTGTCGATGAAAAAATAGTCGATGGTATGGTTATGACAGTCAGCCGTGAGTTTGTTGACTTTGGAAAAAAACTTGCATTTTTACAAAATGGAAATGTAAGATTTTATGCATTATATATGTTAATAGGTATGAGTTGTGCTTTCTTATATCTTTACACTACATTAATAGGACAGTAGAATGGGTACAGATATATTATCTTTTATTATTTTTCTACCAGCGTTTGTGGCTTTTGTCTTAATGATTTCCACAACCAAAGTAGAAGATGTCAGAAATATTGCATTTATTACAACAATAATCATTCTTGTTCTTGTATTAAAAACATATTTAGGCTACGAACCAAACAGCGAAATGCAGTTTGTAACCAACGTGCCTTGGATTTTAAATTACGGCATTAATTATTACATTGGAGTTGATGGCTTTTCATTAACCATTTTAATGATGATTGCTATTTTAATTCCAACTTCATATCTTTTATTATGGGATGGCAGAACTAAAGGGTATTGGATCAATATGCTTATGGTTCAAACGGGAGTAACCGGGGCATTGTTGTCTTTGGATATTATTTTATTTTACTTCTTTTGGGAAGTAATGCTCTTACCCGTTTTCTTAATGATTGGAAATTTTGGAACTGGAAATAAAATATTTACTACTATTAAAGTAACCGTATATACAATGTTTGGGTCACTTATGATGTTCGTTGCAATTTTGTATTTAGGAGTAGCACACTTTGAAGAGTTTGGAACTTGGAGTTTTCAGTACTCTGATTTAACACAAATTACCATCTTTTCATATCAAGAAAAATTTTGGTTATTTTTAGGCTTTTTAACGGCATTTGCTATTAAAATCCCACTTTTTCCTTTTCATACATGGATTATGGATACCTATAAAAATGCCCCAACGGGCGCTGTATTTTTGCTTTCGTCTATTATGGCAAAACTAGGAATTTATGCAGTTGTACGATTTATGATTCCTCTTTTCCCAGATATTTACATTCAGTTTTCAAGCTGGTTTGTCTTTATTGGATTGTTTGGACTAATCTATTTTGGAATTGCAGCACTGATGCAAGATGACATTAAACGAATGTTTGCGTACTCTTCAGCTTCTCACCTTTCATTTATTGCAGCGGGGATTTTCTCTTTAAATGAGTACGGAATTATTGGGGCATTGTATTTAGTAATTGCTCACGCCATTGCAACAGGAGCATTGTTCTTGCTTATTGGCGTATTGTATGACCAAACGGGTATTAAGACAATAAAAGATTTAGGCGGCATTGCAAAACAAGCACCTATTTTTACCTTTATTTTTGCCATTATGCTTTTTGCAAATATTGGACTTCCTGGAACAAATGGGTTTGTTGCAGAACTTTTAATTATATTTGGTGTATTTGAATTTAACCAAGTTATGGGTTACATTGCTGCCATTACCGTTTTAGTTTCCGCGTCATTTATGTTGTGGATGTTTCAACGAGCCATTTTACAAAAAAAAGAAGGACCTGCTCTAAAAATGAGAGATTTAAAAGTAAAAGAGATTTTAGGACTTGCACCGTGGGTTATTTTAGTTTTTTTAATGGGGGTCTATCCAGAACCTTTTATTGATAAATTTGAACCTTCCGTTGCCCATTATTTAACCGATATATTAAAACTAGGAGCAGCTAAATGATGGAAATTATTAATATCTTGCCCGTTCTTATTGTTTTAATAGGAGCTGTGTGTTTAATGTTTTTAAGTATGTATGACCGTTACAGTATTAAAAACCATATTGTGGTTTCATGCTTATTTTTACTCTTAGCATTAGCCTTTTCAATATACCCAGCAGGAGAGTCGTTTTCACTGCTTCCATATAGTGAACACCTATATGACTTACTGATTTTTGACACCTATGCCAATTTCTTTAATATGGCACTAATAACAGGAACATTGTTAGTTATTTTAATAGGAGAACACTACGCACAAGAAAGAAGCTTTATAAAAGGTGAATTTTTTAGTATTTTAATGTTCTCTTTATTTGGAATGATGCTCTTAGCAAATGCCAATGAACTCGTAACTGCCTTTATTGCTCTTGAAATTGCTTCGTTTGCTGTTTATATATTAGTAGGTTTTAATACTGAAAACGACAAAAGAGTTGAAGCTATTTTTAAATATTTAGTTTTAGGTGCTTTTGTAGGGGCTTTTTACCTTTTAGGAGTAGTATTAATTTTTGGAGCTACGGGAACTACCCATTTAGGTGAACTTTCAAACTACATTACCTCACATGAAAACAGTGAGTTAACGCTTGTATATATTGGAATTACTCTTATTTTGTTTACCTTTATATTTAAAATTGCAGCGTTCCCTTTCCAATCTTGGGTTCTAGATGTTTATAGAGGGGCGCCAATTTTAGTAACTGCTTTTATGGCATCTGTTTTTAAAGTAGCTATTTTCTCATTTTTTTTACGAGCATTTTTACAAAGTTTTCCTTCCATGCAAAACTTTTGGGACCCAATATTAACTATTTTAATTTTATTTACTTTAACTTTAGGAACATGGTTAGCCTTAACGCAACAAATAGTTAAACGAATGTTAGCAGCGTCTTCTATTGTACATACAGGATATTTACTTTTAGCATTTATAGCCGTTGGTGAAAATATTCAAAGTGCGTACTCTATTTTGTTTTATCTGCTTTCATATTTATTAACTTCAATTGGAGCATTTGGGTTAGTGTCTCATATTATTGCCCAAACGCAAGTGCGAGTAACCTATGATGACTTTAAAGGGTTAGCACAAGAACGCCCATTCTTAGCAGCCATGATGACGATTTTCCTCTTTTCATTAGCAGGGATTCCCTCAACTATTGGGTTTATTGCTAAACTTTATGTCTTTACCGAAGCCATTAGTGCTGGGTATATCTATTTAGCCATTTACGCTATTTTAGCCACAGCTGTATCCATTTACTACTACTTTAAGTTAATTGCTATGATGTACTTTTATCCGAAAAACAAACAATTTGAAGAAGAGAGCTTTGATGATTCAAGAATTTCAACCTATGCTATTGCGTTGGTTGCCATATTAATTGTATGGGGTGGAATAGGAACAGCTATTCTATTTTTTATTCCAATTCCAAGTATTGATGGAATTTTTGACTTAGTTAAAATATCTGTAGATTCTTTGTTTATTCGATAAACCAATGTGTTATAAAGTAACACTTTATCTAAGCTTCTGCCCTTGAGTTTTTCTGCTCAAAGTAATTTTATAAAGTCCTTTAAATAGGGCTTTATAAGCCTAATTCACTCTCCATATTTCTTCATTTTTTACAAAATTATAATTAACTTTCAAGCATTATTTTGCTATTGTTATGCTACAAAATTTAACTATAGCTATAATATTCATAATGTACATTTATATGACATAATTTTTGAATATTATTCTGTATTAAAAAACATGCAACGAAAGGATGAACTATGAGTGACCTAATAGAAGGTTATTTAGGCAAAACAGTTGAGAGAAAAAAAAGTAGAATGCCTGCGAAGTTGGATTACCTCCAAAGTGCGACAGGACTAATTCTAGGTCTTTTTATGTGGGGGCATATGCTTTTAGTGTCTTCGATTTTAATCAGTAAAGATTTTATGTACTCTGTGACTAAATTTTTAGAGGCAAGCTTTATATTTGATGGAGGAAGTCCTTTACTCGTCTCAATTGCTGCTTTTGGTATATTTGTTATTTTTATTGTACACGCAGCAATGGGAATGAGAAAACTTCCTGGTAGCTTTAAACAGTATCAAGTTATGAAAGCTCATGCTAATTATATGAAGCACGAAGATACGAAATTGTGGTTCACACAAGCTTTCACTGGTTTTGCAATGTTCTTTTTAGGTTCAGTCCACTTATATATCATCATGACACACTCAGATGCCATTGGTCCTTATGCAAGTGCCGACAGAGTTTGGTCCGAGTGGATGTGGCCACTTTATATTCTTTTATTGTTAGCAGTAGAGTTTCATGGAACCATTGGTTTATACAGACTTTGTGTTAAATGGGGTTGGTTTGATGGAGAAGATCCACGAGCTTCACGAATTAAATTGAAAAAATTGAAAAAAATTCTTACTATATTTTTCTTAGTATTAGGGTTTGCAACACTTGCAGCTTATATGAAAATTGGTATGGACAATGCAAAAGCTGGAACAGTTGGGCAAAAATATACGCCAACAGCTTTTATTATTGATTATAAAACGACAGGGAGAATTGCATAATGAAAATTAATTACTGTGACGCACTGGTTATTGGTGGAGGACTTGCTGGTTTAAGAGCGGCAGTTGCTACGCAAAAAAAAGGCTTAAATACGGTTGTTTTATCTTTAGTTCCTGTTAAAAGATCTCACAGTGCAGCAGCACAAGGGGGAATGCAAGCGAGTGTTGGTAACTCTAAAATGTCAGATGGCGATAATGAAGATTTACACTTTGCAGATACCGTTAAAGGATCAGATTGGGGATGCGACCAAGAAGTTGCACGAATGTTTGTACACACTGCTCCAAAAGCTATTCGTGAATTAGCAGGTTGGGGAGTTCCTTGGACAAGAGTTAGAGAAGGTTCAAGAGAAGCAGTTATTAATGCTAAAAAAACAACCATTACTGAAGATGCTGACAGACACGGTCTTATTACATCAAGAGACTTTGGTGGAACAAAAAAATGGAGAACCTGTTATACAGCAGACGCAACGGGACACACTATGTTATTTGGTGTTGCCAATGAAGCGTTAAAACTTAATGTTGATATAAGAGACAGAAAAGAAGCCCTAAGCTTAATTCATGAAAATGGAAGATGCTACGGTGCAGTTGTACGAGATTTAGTTACAGGTGAACTAGAAGCTTATGTTGCAAAAGGTACTTGTATTGCCACAGGTGGTTATGGAAGAGTATTTAAACAAACAACAAACGCCGTTATTTGTGAAGGTACAGGTGCAGCAATTGCTCTTGAAACGGGAATTGCAACGCTAGGAAATATGGAAGCCGTACAGTTTCACCCAACTCCAATAGTGCCATCAGGGATTTTATTAACTGAAGGGTGTAGAGGAGATGGTGGAATCTTAAGAGATGTTGATGGTCATAGATTTATGCCTGATTATGAGCCAGAAAAAAAAGAGTTAGCTTCAAGAGACGTTGTTTCAAGAAGAATGATTGAACACATTAGAAACGGTAAAGGTGTTCCTTCTCCATATGGTGACCATATTTGGCTGGATATTTCTATTCTTGGTCGTGAACATATTGAGAAAAACTTAAGAGACGTACAAGAAATTTGTATGATTTTTAACGGAATTGACCCAGCAGTTGAAGGTCCAAAAGGTTGGGCGCCGGTACTTCCAATGCAACACTACTCAATGGGTGGAATTAGAACTAAACCAACGGGTGAATCTCAAAACTTAAGCGGATTATTTTCATGCGGAGAAGCTGCTTGTTGGGATATGCACGGCTTTAACCGTCTTGGAGGAAACTCTGTTTCTGAAACAGTAGTTGCAGGTATGATTGTTGGAAACTATTTTGCAGATTACTGTATTGAAAATAATGTCAACATTCCAACAGCAACGGTTCAAAAGTTTGTAGATGCTCAAGATAACTATTTAAATGAACTTTTAGCTCTTAACGGAAGCGAAGATATTTTTAGAATTAAAAATAGAATGAAACAACTTATGGACGATAAAGTAGGAATTTTTAGAGACGGTACTCGATTGATTGAAGCCGTAGAAGAACTAAAAGAGTTATTACAAAAAACTAAAAATATTAGCGTTAAATCAAAAGTACGTTCAGGAAATCCAGAGTTAGAAGAAGCGTACAGAGTTCCACGAATGCTAAAAATTGCTTTATGCGTAGCAAAAGGAGCAAGAGAGCGAACTGAATCAAGAGGGGCTCACTACAGAGAAGACTTCTTAAAACGAGACGATGTTAACTGGTTAAACAGAACATTGACAACTTGGGCAAATCCAAATGATTTAGAGCCTACAATTACGTATGAACCTTTAGATATTATGACAATGGAGATGCCTCCTGCGTTTAGAGGATATGGAGCTAAGGGGATGATTATTGAGCATGAATTATCTGAAAAACGACAAAATGAAGTAGATGAAGTAACTGAAAAAATGGAAGCAGAAGGAAAAGACAGACATGAGATTCAACATGCGTTAATGCCTTTTGATCTACCTATGAACTACAAAGAGAAAAACGAAAGAGCAGGAGATAAATAATGAGCACACCAAAAGGTAGAGAAATAACCATTTCAGCACTAAAATTTGATCCAAGAAGTGCTGTTTCTAAACCACATTTTGTGGATTATAAACTAGAAGAAACCCCAGGTATGACTCTGTTTATTGCCTTAACTAAAATAAGAGAAGAGCAAGATGCAGATTTATCGTTTGACTTTGTATGTCGTGCTGGAATTTGTGGAAGCTGTGGAATGGTAGTTAATGGAAAACCAACACTGGCTTGTAGAACGCTAATTGCTAACTATCCTGAGGGAAAATTAACACTTATGCCAATGCCTGCATTTGAGTTAATCAAAGATTTATCGGTAAATACGGGTAAATGGATGGACGATATGAGCAGACGAGTAGAATCATGGATTCACACCAATGAAGTGCATGATATTTCAAAACTCGAAGAAAAAGTTGACCCAGATATTGCTGACCAAACTTTTGAACTTGACAGATGTATTGAGTGTGGAATTTGTGTAGCTTCTTGTGGAACTAAACTTATGCGTCCAGATTTCATAGGTCCTGTTGGACTTAACCGAGTTGCACGATTTGAAGTTGACCCACACGACAACAGAACAGCAGAAGATTATTACGAACTAATTGGTGATGACGACGGAGTTTTTGGTTGTATGTCACTAATGGCGTGTGAAGATCACTGCCCAAAACACTTACCACTACAAAATAAAATCGCTTACTTACGAAGAAAATTAGTATCTTTAAGATAAGAACGATAAAAATACTATAATACAAAGGAGAAATCCTTTGTATTAAACCCCATACAAAAAGTTAATTGCCTCAATATGCGGCAATTAACTTTTTATATTTACAGCCACTTGATTGGAGTTACCATGAACTTAGCCAATAACTACTTTTTACTGTATCACGGGATACAAATCGATAAAACAACCTCTTTTAATACAAGTAAACGAAAATCTCACTCTGATTTTTTTGAGATTGCTGCGCTTATTTTAGCCCCAACACGAAAAGAGAGCCATAAATTTTTAGCATTAAACTCTTTTAAAATCTTAGCCGAACAAATTTCAGACAAAGCCCCTACTTCATGGGATGAATTAACTCAACTTCAACACGGACTTTTAGATGCCATTAGCAAAAAAATGCAAAAAGAAGATTTAATAAAACTCAATGCCTCTTTTGAATATTTACATCAAGAAGAGATTTTAGATGCCATTAATTTTAGTAAGTTGCTATCACTTTTCGACCCCAAAGAAGTTACTTCTTCACAAGAAGAAAAAGATCCAATTGCAAAAACAGAAGTAGTTCTTAAAACATTTCAAGAGAACAAACACGAACTGGAAACGTTAATAAATGATTTAAAAAACACCTTTAACTCTACTGAGTATAAAAATGAACTTGATGATGTGACTGCTTATATGAATGACCAAAAATTCTCTATTGGAATTACCGGTGTTATGAATGCAGGTAAGTCAACTATGCTTAATGCCTTAATGGGAAAAGAGATTTTAGGAAGTGCAGTTGTTCCTGAAACGGCAAATTTAACCATTGTAAAACATGGCTTTAAAAGTGGAGCTAAAGTCTTTTTTTGGAATACAAAAGAGTGGAATGCCATTGTACGAAGTGCGGGAGAAATTGAATCCATTGCTTCGTTTGTGCAGGAGACGCAAAAACTTTTTAAAGAAGATTTAAATGTTTATATTCAAGAGCAATCCCAAAGCCAAGAAGTAGATATTAATGATTTAGCACTTTACACCTCTGCTGAAAAAAGTGGCAAAAAATGCAATTTGGTTAAATATGTTGAACTAACTTCCGATTTATCTTTTTTACAAAATGGTATTGAAATTGTGGACACTCCAGGGCTTGACGACCCTGTAATTCAACGAGAAGAGATTACAAAAGAGTATTTAGCACAATGTGATTTAATGCTTCATTTAATGAATGTATCTCAAAGTGCCACACTAAAAGATGTGGAGTTTATTATAGATGCACTTCTGTATCAAAATATTTCTAAACTGCTTATTGTTATCACCCGTGCGGATACGGTTTCAAAAAAAGAGTTGCAAGAAGTTATTGAATACACAAAAGCTTCTATTGAAAAACAGCTCAAAGCTCAAAATAAAGACAGCAAACTTGACTATATTTTAAACACCATTAAATTTATTCCCATTTCAGGAAGAATGGCACTGTTACACAGAACAGGAAGGGAAGAAGAGGCTAAAGATGCTGGATTTAGCTTAGAAGATACAGGAATTTTAGAAATAGAAAACTATCTTCAAGAGAGTTTGTTTGGAGTAAATTCAAGTAAATCAGATTTAATTGTTAAATCGACTCAAATTAAAATAAAAAAACTCATTGAAAAAGAGCTAAAATCGCTTAAGTATGAAATTATTTTACTCTCTAAATCCAAAGAGGAATTAGAATCCGATTTAGAAGCATTTAATGCTAAAAAAAGTGCCAATGAAAAAATGTTTCAAGTTATAAAAGAAGATATTGCTGTTTATAAAAATGATGCCAAAAATTATATTGAAACACTAGAAACCTTTATTAAAAATGAGCTTTTAGATTTACAAAATATCATTAAACAACGAGTCTTTAGTGATGTTAAATACTCTTATGAAAAAACAAAAAAACGTCCTGAAGATACGCGAATTAAAACCATTATTCAAACTGCTATAAAAGATGGAATTATAGATGTTATTCGAGATTATCGTTATAAATTTATTAAAAAATCTCAAGATATTGGTGAAGTTTGTGAACAAAAATATCATGATTTTGGGTTTGTTTTAAGCCATAAAAATGATAATTTTGACGCCAGAGGCTTTTTTCAAGATGACTTTAAAACAGGGTTTTTAACTTCATCCAATGAAGTTTTAATTCAAAAAATTCTTCACGAACTCAATCAAAGCAAAGCCAATAAACTAACAGAATTTGACCGAAATATTGAACAATTTATAAAAAATGAGTTTGAACCCATTGAACAAAATATTAAAGAAAAAGCCAAAATAGTTTCCCAAATTTTAATAGAAAACTTTTTTAAAGAGCTGCAAGAACCTCTTAATGTGTTTGAACAAAAACTTATAAAAGATGAAAAAGCATTGCAACACCGAATTATTACCTTTGAAGAGAATGAAAAAGACAAAGATGAACTGATAGTATCGCTTCATGAAAAAATAAAAAAACTCACTAATTTGAGCAAAGGAGTTAAACTATGAGTATCTTAAACAATTTTATTAAAGAGTTCAAAACCACCTACGCCAAAAAAGAAGAGGTATTTGAACAAGGATTAGTAGGAGATATTAAACGAGTTAAATTGGCTTTGCTCGACCCAAAGTTCAGTCCCTCAACTCAGCTTGAAACCATTTTAGACAAACAAATAAGAAGAGCCAGATACCCTATGGAAGTGGCAATTACCGGTCAATTTTCAGCAGGTAAATCAACCTTTTTAAATGCCTTATTATCTCGAAATATTTTGCCAACAGGAATTACTCCAGTAACTTCTAAAGTCAATTTTATTAATTATGGCGAAGAATATAAGCTCAAAATTACCTATAAATCGGGTGCAGAAGAGTATCACAGCATTGAAAACATTGCTGCTTTTACTGATCAGAGGCAAAAAGAGATGGATGACATTCGTTATTTAACGCTCTATGCTCCTATGGATATTTTAAAAGATATTTCATTTGTAGATACCCCAGGGCTAAATTCTCAAAGTCAAAGCGACACAGATACTACCAAAAGAGTTTTAAGAGATGTGGGTGGAATTATATGGCTAACACTAATTGACAATGCAGGAAAACAAAGTGAAGCCAAAATTTTAGAAGAGTATATGAGCCACTTTAAAAATAAATCTTTGTGTGTGTTAAACCAAAAAGACAAATTTACCCCCGAACAAGTTCAAACTACTGTTAACTATATTCAAGGTAAGTTTTCACAATTTTTTGCACAAGTTACCCCTATTTCGGCTAAGTTTGCCCTAGAAGGAAGAGCGTTACACCAAGATGTATTGCTAAAAACGCAATACGATAAAGTTATTGAAGAGTTTAAACACGATTTATGGGAAAATGAAGTCGACAATTTAGCCTTTTTTGAGGACAAATTTAAAGCGTACAAAGAAGAAATTGTTAAAATTCAAAACACCGATACCACTAAAAACCAAAAACTAATAGATGAATCCAATATTCAAGAAGTATTGGATTTTATAAATAGCACCATAAGACCACAAGCAGCTGAAGCTAAAGAGTATGCAATAAAAAAAGATTTACGCACTTTTTGTGATATTTTAATAACAGAGTATAAAACTATTATTGCTGTGTATGAAAGCCTTTGCGATGTCTTAAAACAGAGTCAAGATGAGATTTTAGTTGAGTTTGATAACATCCATAAAACCTACTCTAAAGAGCTTTTTACTATTTACAATGCTTTAGAATCTATTATGGAAACCATGGCAAATGTAGCGTATAAAAATATTAAAAAACAAAAAGCAGTTCGTTTTGAAGCTAAAAAGTCAATGTTGGGCAAAGAAAGTTATGAAAAAATAGAGTATGAAACCTATTGGATTGATTCAGACAACATCTATAAACATCTTTTTTACGATGACCAAACCATTGATAAAATGTTTAAAAAAGCCATAAAAGATTTAAAACAAGTTCAACTTAGTTCCGATACCGCTTTTAGAAATGTGTACAGAACGCTAAAACACAAAGTTAAAAGATGGCAAGAACCGTATGAGCTTATTAAAAAACAACGAGAAATTGCTTCAGATTCTGAGTTTTCAACCACAAGACACTTTGCTGCAAAAGTGTATGAAAATATTTTAAGAGATTACCACAGAGCTATTTTAGAAAACATCTCAGCGTTACGTAAAAAATTTGCTTATTTTAATGGAGCTTTGAGTTACAGTTACATTCAAACCACACAAGCTACATTGGCGCACTTTGAACAACAAATTGCAGAGTCGGTTCTTTTATATGAAAAAGAGCCTACTAAATTTCATATTTATTACCCTAAAGAAGAGGAGATTTTAACTAAATTTAAAGCCAATTTTGGGTTTGAAAAGATTGAAGATTTTTTAACTTCTAAAAGAAATTATTTGTTTAAAATTATTAAATATTCTAAAGAGCAATATTTAGAAATTAACAAAGACAGAATTGAGTTTGTTCTCTCTAAAGAGAACGAATATTTACAAAAAATTGAAGATTTAAAAGCGATTCAAGAAAATATTTAATCACTTTTAATCATTTTAATTCCACCTTTTTCTTTTTTGTTGAAAAAAGCAACTGCCAAAATGAGGAAGGAGCAGAAAAAAATTCCTTTTGTTCAATTTATGCAGTGATGGCTCTCTATACCGACCGAAATAAATTTCGGTTTCCGTTTGGGTTATTTCGGAACTCGAAACGCAGTACTCGAGCAAAAGTTACAAGGAGTTTAGAAGCTAAAACAATTGTAGGAAAGCCTTTAATAAATTGAGCAAAGAGAAGCTCATAATCTCTTCAAATAAAAAATGTAAATGTCCTTATACCGACCGAAATAAATTTCGGTTTCCGTTTAGGTTATTTTGGAACTCGAAACTTGTTTCGAGCAAAAGCTGCAAGGAGTTTAAAAGCTGAAACAACGGTAGAAAAGCCTTTATTAAATTGAGTCAAGAAAAGCTCATAATCTCATAAAATCAAAATGCAAATGTCCGTATACCGACCGAAATAAATTTCGGTTTCCGTTTGGGATATTTCGGAACTCGAAACTTGTTTCGAGCAAAAGCTGCAAGGAGTTTAGAAGCTGAAACAATTGTAGGAAAGCCTTTAATAAATTGAGTCAAGAAAAGCTCATAATCTCTTCAAATAAAAAATGTAAATGTCCTTATCCTCATATTCCAACATCTACAGAAGCTGAGCATTTGTTTTTAATTTCGAATGCAATCTTGCTTGCAGGCAAAAGAGTTGCAACTGTTTAAGTAAAAAAGTAAAGAAGCGGAAAGCTCTGCTTTTCAAGAGAGATATTAAACTATTATTCATTTATAGTACGTGACCCATTTGATAAAGTCAGAAGTTAACACCCTACTCTTTATTAAGCTTCCATGCAAAGAAAATACTGATAATTAAAAACAGGGCTAAGTACAAATAAGGATTTTCAGGAACACCCATATAACAACTCCTTAGGCTAAATTTAAGCCTTAAAATGGTGTAGTTTAGCAAAATATTTGTAACAACTCTATTATTTATGTTAAAATGCCGCATGAAAAATTTAAGTTATATTGCTCACTATCCCACGCATCTTCAAGAGAGCGCTGCAAAACTCATTGAGAATAAAACGCTAACACTCTATTTAAAAAACAAATACCCCACAAAGCACACCGTTACGAATGATAAGCTTTTGTATGAGTATGTTATAGGCAAAAAAAACACTCATTTTAAGAAATTTCAATTGGATAAAATTCTTTATGACAGTAAAATTGTAGTCAATAACGCCCTAGGAACGCATACTTTTATTTCAAGAGTTCAAGGTGGAAAACTAAAAAGTAAAAATGAACTGAGAGTAGCTTCTATTTTTAAGCAAATGCCCGAAGCTTTTTTAGAGATGATAGTGACACATGAATTGGCTCATTTAAAAGAAAAAGAACATAACAAAGCATTTTACAGTTTGTGCCGTTTTGTTCAGAACAACTACATGCAAGTGGAGTTTGATTTACGCTTGTACTTAATACACCTGCAACTTTTTGGAAAAATATATTAATTTTCCAACTATTGTATTTAAAATAGTGTCATTTTTCGAGTAATTAGGTAACACCCTTAAAAGATTATCTAAAAAAATAATTCTTTTCTAAAATGGCTTAAATCAGGGCTTTCCAACTGCTTTAACTTCCTTAGTTTATAATTAGCTTTCTTCATACATTTTTAAGCCCCTTATCTCGCCTTTTTAGACTTCTTTAAAGGGTTGTTCACATTTGCTTTAGTATTACAAACTCAATGTAGAATTTATCTTTAATTATGATTTAACGAAGATTTAGAGAAACTATTGAAAATTAAAAATTGGAGAAATAATGAAAGCTTCAGATTTATTCGTTAAAGCTTTAGAAAACGAAGGCGTAGAATATATTTTTGGAATTCCAGGTGAGGAGAACTTAGACTTTTTAGAGTCAATGAGAAAATCAAATATTAAACTTATTTTAACACGACATGAACAAGGTGCTGGTTTTATGGCAGCAACTTACGGAAGATTAACAGGAAAAGTAGGCGTTTGCCTAGCAACACTAGGACCTGGTGCTACTAACTTTATAACAGCTGCAGCATATGCCCAATTAGGTGGAATGCCTATGATGATGATTACGGGTCAAAAACCAATTAAAAAATCTAAACAAGGTCGATTTCAAATTATTGACATTGTCCATATGATGAAACCCGTAACTAAATATGCCAAACAAGTTGTAAACGGAAATAATATCCCTTCAATGGTAAGAGAAGCATTTAAATTAGCTACGACAGAAAGACCAGGTGCTGTTCATATTGAACTTCCTGAAGATATTGCTGAAGAAGAAGTAGAATTTAACATTTACCCTGTTAAACAAGTAAGATACCCAAAAGCAGACAAAACCACTATTGGCGATGCTGTTAAAATGATAGAAAAAGCAAAACGACCTCTTTTATTAATAGGAGCAGGTGCAAACAGAAGCAGAATTGGCGATGCACTAACGAATTTTGTAAATGAAACAGGCATTCCATTTTTCTCTACTCAAATGGGTAAAGGAGTAATTGATGAAAATCATAAACTTTGCTTAAGTACAGCTGCATTGTCGAAAGATGACTTTATTCACTGTGCTATTGACCGTGCGGATTTAATTATTAATGTGGGGCACGATGTTATTGAAAAACCACCATTTTTTATGGAAAATACTCCCGATGCAACAAAAGTAATTCACGTTAACTTTTTCCCATCAGAAGTTGATGATACCTATTTCCCACAACTCGATGTTATTGGAGACATTGCTTCCAATGTTGAAAGTCTAACTTCAGCTGTTTCAAAACAAGAGCATTGGGATTTTGATTATTACATTAGATTAGCAGATGAAATACGAACACGATTGAGCAAATATTTTGGAGATACACGATTTCCAATTTTGCCACAAAAAGCAGTACGAACAATAAGACAAACACTTGACGACAAAGATATTGTAACACTCGACAATGGTGTTTATAAAATCTGGTTTGCAAGAAATTACCGATGTGCACAACCGAATACGCTTTTACTCGATAACGCATTAGCAACTATGGGAGCAGGTCTTCCTTCAGGAATGGCTGCAAAAATGGTTAACCCAGACTCTAAAGTAGTAGCGGTATGTGGTGATGGTGGGTTTATGATGAACTCACAAGAGATGGAAACAGCGGTAAGATTAAAGCTTGACTTAACGGTTGTTATTTTAAATGACAACGCTTACGGTATGATTAAATGGAAACAAACAGGAATGGGCTTTGAGAGTTTTGGACTTGATTTAGGTAACCCAGATTTTGTTAAATATGCACAAAGTTATGGAGCAACTGGTCACCGACCAACTTCATGCGAAGATTTTGCACAAATTTTAGAGAAATGTGTAAATGGCAAGGGAGTTCACTTAATAGATTTAGCAGTTGACTACTCTTTAAATCACTCCATTTTAAACGATTTATTAGCCAATAAACAGTGTATGATATAAGCAATTAAGAAAACAATAAAAGGAAAAGAATGAATACAATAGAAGTAACCTCACCATTTGATGGAAAAGTAGTTGGAAATGTCCCATTTAGTTCACTAGAAGAAGTAGAGAGTGCTATTGATTTAGCCAGTGCTACTTTTTTAGACCATACGGTTGCATTACCAAAACACAAACGAGTAGAGATTTTAGAAAAAGTAGTTGAAATAATGTCTTCACAAGTAGAAGAATTAACTCTTTTATGTGCAAGTGAAGGTGGAAAACCCTACATAGATTCTAAAGTTGAAGTTCACAGAGCAATCAATGGTGTAAAACTAGCTATTGAACATTTAGGTGCATTTGAAGGTAAAGAAATAGCCATGGGTCACACTCTAAGCAGTGCAAACCGAATGGCATACACATTTAAAGAACCCATTGGAGTAGTTGCTGCAATTTCTGCTTTTAACCACCCTTTTAACTTAGCCGTTCACCAAGTTATTCCAGCAATTGCAGTTGGGTGTTCAGTTATTATTAAACCAGCTACTCAAACCCCTATGAGTGCTATACGGTTAATTGAAATTTTAAAAGAAGCAGGACTTCCTACTGGTTGGGCACAAGCAGTAGTTTGTGGAAGAGAAGCAGGTGAACTTCTTGCAACTAGCCCAAAAGTTAATTTTTTAACCTTTATAGGTTCTGGAAGTGTGGGTTGGTATTTAAACTCAAGAACAGCAAACGGCACACGAGTGGCACTTGAACACGGTGGAGTTGCCCCTGTAATTGTTGAACCCGATACCAATATTGAAGAGCTTATCCCTTCAATTGGAAAAGGTGGTTTTTACCACGCAGGTCAAGTGTGTGTTTCTGTTCAACGAATTTTTGTACACGAATCTATTTGCGAAGAAGTTGCTTCTAAATTAGCCTCATATGCTTCTAAATTAGTCGTAGGCGACCAAATGGACCCTAAAACAGAAGTAGGTCCACTTATTAACCACAACGAAGTTAATCGTGTGGAAGAGTGGGTTAATGAAGCCGTAAGTAAAGGCGGAAAAATTTTAACAGGTGGAAAAAGAATTTCAGACTCTTGTTTTCAACCAACTGTTATTTTAAATCCAGCAGAGGACGCTTTAGTATCTACTAAAGAGGTATTTGCACCTGTTGTTTGTATCTATTCATACAGCGACATTGAAGATGCAATAAAAAGAGCTAACAGCTTAGACGTATCTTTTCAAGCAGCTGTGTTTACTAAGAACTTAGATACAGCACTAAAATGCGTTAAACGACTCAATGCTACTGCTGTTATGGTAAATGACCACACAGCATTTAGAGTAGATTGGATGCCTTTTGGTGGTGCAAAAGCATCAGGACTTGGAATGGGCGGAATTCATAACAGTATGGAAGAGATGTCAAAAGAAAAAATGATGGTGATAAAATCAAGCGTTTTATAATTTAAAACTTTTGTTTAAAAAAGAGAAAGAGCTTTGTGTTCTTTCTCTTTTTTGTTTTTTATGGTCATATTATTTTATTTTATAATATAATAGTATTTTATTTTATAAGAAAGAACTCTATAATGAAAAACAACCTGTTTGGCTTTAATACCTTCCGATTACCTGACCCTATTTATGATGTTGTTTTAAGAATTGCTCATGAAATTAGAACCAATCACAACTATGAAAGTGCTGCTAAAATTGCTTTAGAAAACAATATTACTCTTCAACAAATACTGGTTAAAACATTAAAATTGGACATTTTTGATATTGCAAAATTGGCCGATGCCATGAAAAAAATGAAAACAAAATAAATATTGCTTCTATTTTCTCTTTTTTATTGTAAAAACTCTAAAAAAACCAAAAAATAAATTTACCAAAACCCCTTTAAATCGAGCTTCGTGTAAAAAGAATATTTTTTTACACTTTTTTTGATACTTTTTTTCACTTTTAGCTTATAATTCGTATGTTAATTGAGGTATTGGTTGAATACTTAGCCAATAAAATGCTTTGATTCGTTGTAGCAACACACACTTGAAACATTTTTTGGAAAGTTGTTTTACTCTAGAAAAAGAGTATGTTTCTTTATTTATTGTCAATATAGGAGAATGAATGTTTAAGTATTTATTTACAGCATGTTTTGTATTTACTTTGTTGTTACAAGCGAATAGTACACCTGCAAATGAAGATATTATAATTAATGATGAGATGTTTATCAACGACGAGTGCGATATTGTTTATGACAAATGCATAGTTGAATGTGAAGATAAAAATGGCGAAGACGACAAATGCTACTCAAAATGTGAAGAGTTGTATGAAGAGTGTCTTTTAAAAAAAGAAAAAGAGTAGTTCTTACTACTCTTATTAAAGTACTAAAATGATTGAAGATTTATCAAGCAGCAAAGAGAGTGAGTTACTCATTTTTAAAGGTAAAGTAAATGAAGTGGTTAATGAAATTAAGTGTAACCGCAATTATACTGCCGCTGGAGTATTGATTCTAAAACACAATTTAAGCTTTGTAGACCTTATTAAATCGACTGTAAAATTAAATATTGAAGATTTGGCCTTCTTAGCTGATAACGTCATAAGTCAAAAGTAAATATGAATAAATTAAATAAAAAAGAATCTCTAGAAGCTATAGATTCCGTTAAAAATTTTGTCTCTTTTTTAGATATGCTAAAACAACTTATTAGAATTCCTTCTGTTATTGGTTCAGAACACGCCTTTTTTCTCTATTTAAAAAGGGAACTAGAAGAGTTAGGAATACAAACACAATATTACGATGGACTGCTTGTTGCCAAAGGCAAACACCCAAATCATGGGATGTTAAGCGCACACATTGACCGTCATGGGCTTGTATGTACAGGACCAAATGAGTTCCAATTTGCTGCATTTTTAGCTAAAAACCGTTCCGATTTAACAGGAAATTCTGTTTCAGAACAAACATTTCAGCTTATAACTTCACGCTATTTAAACCAAAAAGTACAAGCATATGAGCCATGGGGTGGGAGCTATTTAGGTATTGGAGAAATTACCAATGCCTATATGTGCGAAGAGATTAACAACTTAATTTTTGAAATTAAAGGCTTATCTCACTTACTTCCTGGAACGCCTATTGCATTTATTGATAAACTTAAAAATGAAAAAGATATGTTAAGCGCGCAATTAGATAACGTAATTAGTGCAGCAGTTATTATTTATTTGTATCAAAATGGGTATCAAGGAACTGCATTTTTTACAGCACAAGAAGAAGCTGGGAAATCATGGCGATATATTTATGAGTGGTTTCGTAAAAATAAACTTTCCACCAATGAACTGCTTGTTTTAGACACAAGTCCTTACGACACAAGAGAACAAGCCGATGTTCAACAAATAGTGTTGCGAAACAGAGATGCCAATGCTCGATTTAAATCCCCTTTATTAAAAACATTGAAAAACTTTTGCCATCAATACAGTATTGATTTTTCATGCAAAGATCTCTATATTCAAGAAAAAAATAAGTTACGAATAGAGAATAATCTGTCTCCTTTGTCTTTAGGAAGTACAGAACTTGGAAGAATTGTTAAAGAGTCTCATGGAAGTATTCAAGGAACAACATTACAAATTCCTACTACGGGGTATCATACCGTTGAAGAGACAGCTTCTGTGTTGTCTATTAAAACCGTTTTGTTTATTTTAAGCAATTTATTTATAAAACAAAAAATTAAATCATAAAAAATGGTTTACTTTTTTTAAAAAAATGATAGAATTATTAAAATGAAACAACTTTAATGGAGGTGAATTAGTATTTAACTACTTATATAATAAAAAAGTAAAAGTGGGTAGAGGTTAACGATGATACAGCAGAAAACAGAGCTATATCAGAATACTAAAAAAATTTATTTCAAAGAAAAGGTTGATTATGAATTCGATTATTTATGAACTTAGAGCCAATGATGTCAAAGAAAGCGACATTGAAGCCATCATTGCTAAGATTAAAAATAGATTGACAGAAGAGAATTTAGACAAAGAATTAGTACGATTAGGCTATCCAAAAATATTTACCGTAGATTACGATGATTTTTATGACGATGACAATGACAGCGATGATTTCGAGGATATAAGAAAAGGTGGCTTAAAAGATTTTGAAGACTGATTAAAAAAGTGTCAAATAACTTGAAAGTGAGGCTTTAGCCTCGCCTTTTTGCAGGTTCTTTATGTCGTGATTAGTATAGACTTTCAAAAATCTCAAAGGAGTTTTTTCTCGTTTCAAAGCTCCATATCAGGGATACATAAAATATTTATTTCTACTATCTCTCTTAAAAACCACAAGGGTTTCCAGTTTCTTACTTTTTGGTCTCAAATATATAATTAAATACTCAACTTTTATAACTTACATTCTTAAGATTGATCGAAATAAATTTCGATTTCCGAAGAGAATTTTATAATTTTTTCGCATCAAAAGGGAATATGATAGGGCTTTGAAATAGTACAAAATTATGGCTTCTTAGGAACCTTAAATTTATTTAAGGCTTTTCTACGCTTTAATCTACTCAAATATATAATTAAATACTCAACTTTTATAACTTTCATTCTTAAGATTAATCGAAATAAATTTCGATTTCCGAAGAGAATTTTATAATTTTTTCCTGACTTCATCAAATGGGTCACCCACTATAAATATTTAATAGGCTCTTGAAAACCACAAGGGTTTCCGCTTTCTTACTTTGTGTGGACAAAGTAAGCCTGTGCTTGCACTCTCTGTGAGAAAACCACCAACGGCTTCAAAGCCCTATCGGGTACCCTCATTTATTATTTATCATATCTTTGTTACAAAACTCATATAAAAATATTCTCCCAGCATATTTTTACACTCAAACAGTTGTAACTCTTACCGAAAAGATAAATAAACATTCGGCTTTTGCAGATGTTGGAAGAAAGGGGATAAGGACATTTACATTTTGATTTGATGAGATTATTAGCTTCTCTTTTCTCAATTTTTAAAAGATAGTTTGAATACTAGGAATTTACACCTGCCTTTGATGAAGCTAAGATTTTTTGGTTTTATTTCGGGGAACAGCGAGGACTGTTTGAGCAAGAAATGTGCTTTAATGCACATTTTTGTGAGTTCCGCAGCGCAGATGCCGAAGCGAAGCGACTAAATTCTGGTACAGACAAAATAAAATCAAAAAATCTTAGGGCTTGCTCCTTCATCATTTCGGCAGTTGCTTTTTTGTTTCTTTTTTACAACTAAAAAAGAAAAAGGCGGAAAGCTTTGCTTTACAAGAACATATTAAAGTGATGAAGTCAGGATATATAATTAAATATTCAACTTTTATAACTTACCTTCTTAAGACCTCTCGAAATAAATTTCGATTTCCGAAGAGAAGATTATAATCTTTTCCAAAAGAGAGTGCAAACACAGGGTTGCTTTGTCCACACAAAGTAAGAAGGCAGAAATCTTTAGATTTTCAATAACCTATTTAAATATTAAAACCCAAACGGCAACTCAATAGTAAACTTAGCTCCAAAAGAGGTGTTTTCTACAAGAAGTTTTCCCTTTAAACTCTCATGCACAATTTTTTGACTAATATATAAGCCCAAACCAGTGCCAACACTTTTATGTTTAGTTGTATAATATGGGTCAAAAATTTTGCTTATATGCTCATTTGCTATCCCACCTGCATTGTCTTCTATACTAATACAAATATGTTCTTTTTCTTTTTGTAAGCCAATTATTACCTTTGGGTTTTTAGTCTCTCTTTGTTTTAATATATCTTTTGCATTGGTAAGCATATTTACAATAACTTGCGTTAAATCTTTTGGAATAGTTTTAAGTATCAAAGGTTCACAAGACTCAATTTGGTTCTGTATTTCAATATTATTGTACTTTAAACTCTCACCCATAATAGTTATAACATCTTCAAGAATTTTTTGAGCAGCTACTTCTTTGTACTCCTCTTTTTGGTTAATAAAATTTCTAAAAACATCAATAGTACGAGACATATCTTGTGTATTTTTTAAAATCATATCCATATACATACAACTCTCTTCTTCAGAATTTAATTGCATTTCATAGCTTAATTTTACTCCCGAAGCACAAATAGAGATAGTATTTAAAGGTTGTCTCCATTGGTGTGCAATATTGCTTATCATATCGCCCATTTGTGCCATTTTTTCTGCTTCAAAAAGTTTATGCTCTTGTATTTTAACTTTTTCTACTTCTTTTTTTATTCTAGTTTCCAAAGAGTTATTTAACTCTTTTAACTTTTTATTACTCGTGTTTAGTTTTTTAGTTTTATCCTTAACCAGTTGTTTTAACATCTCTTTATTCATAACACTTTTATAGATTAAAAAAACAATTAAAAGATTAAGTAGTGTTAAAATTGCCAAACTGGTTAAAAACTCTTTTTCTAATTTAAAAAGGGCATTGCTGTTTTGATAGACCACATAATACCCAATATTTTCTTTTTCAATATTTTGCAGCGGTAAAAAGGTAACTATTTTGTGTTTATGAACTTCTTTGTTTAATATTTCTATTTCCATAGAAAAACTCTTATACTCTTTAAGCTTTATTTTTAACTTCTTTTTTAAGTGTTGTGAAAATATATTCTTTAAAAGAACCTCTTCATTATTTGTAGTAAGTGTGGTGTTGCGATTAAGCAAAATATAGTCATCGGATTCAATACTTTTAGAGTAGTTTTGTTTATGAGTTGCAAATATTTTTTCATTGAAAATAGATTTATGCAGTAAAAAATGAGTATGAACATCATAAACATTTTCAATTTTTTTAGAAAAAGCTTTCACACTAAAAGAAGTTTCAACACTTCCTATATGGCTTTTAGTATCATCAAACATAGGATAAACAAAACGAAACCCAGGAACAATTCGCCCCATTTCTAAACCTGCTATTGGCTCTTTTAATTCATTTACATACTTCACGCTGTACCGTACAGAACTTAAGTCATCTCCAAATCTTTTTGGTTCGTGCATTCGTAAAAAGGAGTGGTTTTTTTGAGTGTGAAAATGTATTTGTTCAAAGTCTATACTATTTAAGTAGGCATAATCTTCTTTTAAAAGCTCATATAACTTCTCACGATTTTTAAAAGCAAACGCTTCCACAATCTCTTTTTTATTAATATAACCTTTAAAAACAATTTGCGCTAGGGTATTAAAAGAGTTATAAATAGTATTGTACTGCGTGGTTACAACTGTTTTAGAAGCCTCTAAAATTTGCTCTCTTTTTGATTGTGCATTAAGCTGCAACAAAAAAAACAAAACACTTTGCAGCATTATAAATAAAATTAAAAAATAGATTTTCTTTTTAATTGTCACACCTTTAAATTATTTGAAACGAAATCATACATAAAAGGTGATAAATCCTAAATTAATTCTTTACTTTAGTTTAACTCTCATCTTTAGGGGCTAATTTATGCACAGTTGGCTTTTTATTGTAATCAAGTGCCACAATAACTACCTCATCTACTTGCACAATAATATTATTGGTTGTTCGGTTTCTTAGTTCACATTTAACGGTAATAGAGGTTCTTCCCACTTTTACAAGTTCAACTCCAGAAATTAAAATATCTCCAATATTAGCGGCACTTTTAAAAATCACTTCCGACATTTTAACCGTTGCAATACGATTAGTATCAAGCAAATTTGCTGCAAAAATAATAGCATCTTCATCTACCCACGAAAGTGCCATCCCACCAAACAGTATCCCCGCCGCATTTAAATGAGGATACATAACTATTCTTTGAGTACTGTATTGCATCTTAACCCTTATTATTTTTTTAAAGTATACTATAACTTCATAAGCTATTTTATCTCTTTTACATTAATTATTATTTCTTTATCTTCTTTAAGCTTAAATTTCGCTATAATAAGTCATTAATTAGCTACGAAAAGGACTCACCATGGCGGAATCAACTACACCTAAACAAAATAGCGAATTTGTTACTGATACTAAAAATATTCTTGACTATCAAAACAAAAAAGTTCTTGTTAAACAAGCTCCCACTAAAGGTCAAAATGTAGCCGTATATGTAAGACCGGGTGATGAAATTGAGTATAAAATAGATGGTATAGATTTAGAAAATCTAGATTACCGTTTAGTAGGTGGAGATATAGTAGTAACCATGCCAAATGGAGGTATTTTTACTTTCGTTTCAATGGCTTTAATGGGATACAGCGACAACCAACCCTCTTTTTCAGGTGCAAATGGTCAAAAATACAATTTAGGTCAAGTCTTATCACAAATTGAAGAGGTTAACAGTTTACCTTTTGACTCTATTCCTGTAGAAGCAGATATTCAACAAGAAGATAGAGTTAAAAAAATTGTTGAAGATTATGAAGAGACCATAGAAAAACTTACTAAAACAGTTACTCAACAACAAGAAGAGTTTACACAATATTCAATGAACAGTGAAAACAGCCCTACCTTGTCAGAACAAACCTATACAGCTTTTGAACAAACACCAATAAATGATAATTTTTCGCAAACACAAACAGAATTTAATGTTCAAGAGAATACTTTTACAGATTTTTACGATAAACCTATTTATAATAACCCTAAAGTTGTTAAACCTGACGGAGAAATGATTCCAAAACCTGACGGAGAAATGATTCCAAAACCCGATGAGGAGATGATTCCCGATAATGGTTTTACAAATGATGATGACTTTACAGATTACTATCCTGATGATGGCAATGGAGATGGCAATGGTGATGGCGATGGACCAGGAGAAGGAATTCCAAGTTTTGGATTCAAAGCAACAGCTCATCAAGTACGATTTAGTGAAACTACAAACAATGACAACACACCTATAATTTTAGGTGGTGGAGGAAGTATTCAGGGATATGAGTCTGACTCTATAACCGATCAGTTTGAACCAGAAACAATAGATATGAGTGACAGAGCTGAAGATATGGTTATAAGAGCAGAAAACAGTACCTATTTTAGCAATACTCCTTCAACTATCACAGGAGTAAAAAATTTAACTTTTAAAGATCTTATAAAAGGTCAGTCAGTAACTGTGGATGGGCTTAAATTAACTGCAAAAGATAGTGATATTTCTGCAGAAGCTGTTGCAGCTGGTTTTGCAGAGTTAACAGCAAGTGCAGCTAATGGAAATGCAGTAACCAACGGAACATGGAGTGGAACGTTATCTAATGGATGGGAATCAGGAGTTGCGAGTACACATAGTGTTAGTTTTTCTAGTACCGCAGAAAATAGTGATATATCTGTATTTAATACAAGTTCAGCAGGTTCAACTATAGTTTCTGCTCCAGCTGATGTAACCACTGCTCCTACTCAAGGTGGTGCAGGCACAACAGAGTCACATACTTTAACTTTTAAAGCTCTTACTACAGGTCAATCTGTAACAGTTGATGGGCTTACATTAACTGCAACTGAAGATATGACAAATGAAGAAGTTGCTACTGTTTTTGCCAGTATTACTAATGCTTCAACAGTAGATAATATAAACACGGCTGCAACTAAAGGAGATGTTACTGGTACAGTACCTACTCTATGGACTTCAGGGACTGTAGATACTGATAAAGTTATCTTTACAAGCACAACAGATAAAACAAATGTAACAGATATTAGTGTGTCTTCAGCAGGCTTAACAGTTGCTGCTCCAGCAGATATAGTCATTGGAACTTCTGAAAATACCTCTGATTCTTATCTCTCAAGAGTATTGCGTTTTGAACCTAATATGCCTGAGGGTTTTTATGTAGATAGCTTTACAGTAGAGGGTCTTCCATCTGGGGTTAAAATCTTAGATAAAAATGGTCTTGAAATCTCAACTTCAAATATTAGTAGAGATGATATGGTTTTTAAAGATACAGATGGCAATGTTATCGATTATAACAGTGCAGACTTTTTGACAAACTTTAAAAATGTAGAGTTCACTATGAAATATGATCCCTCTATAAAAAATCCATTTAATCTCTCTATAACTGCAAACTACAAAATAGATGCAGCTTTTGCTCATAGTGTCACAGAACCTGAACAATCTCAAACAAATGAATACACCTTTGCACTCAAAGATATTACAGAAGCAGGTGATTATACTTATAAAAAAGGTGATTTTGCAGGTGGTTTGGATAATGGTTTTATACTCTCAAAAGAAGCAAACTATAATATTATTAAAGATGGAAGCGGAAACAGCACCATTGTTGGGGGAATAGGAACGGATATTATCTATGATGGCACTGGAAATGACACCATTTATTTAAGCGGTGGAAGCGATACGGTTTATGGAGGAGCTGGTGAAAATATTATTTATGGGGATACGTATTTAGAAGAAAAAAAAGATACTGATGGCAATATAGTTACTAAAGAGTATGGCAGTACAGATGACAGAAATACCGTTAGATATGACCAAGTTAAGAGTTTTTCATTAGCAGAAGTAAAATATTTAAAAGACAAAGGTTTTATAACTGCTGAAGAGTCTCAAATACTAAATGGTAGTTTAGATGAAGATGGAATCAATATAGATATGCTCAAGTATTACAATGGTGTCTATGTTGATTTAAAAGGTTTTTCCTTAGGCTCTTATGAAGATGAAAACGGAATCATGGTTCCAAACGAAACAATCAATGCTCTTTCAAAATTTGCTCTAACGGATGATTTTAAATTTTTCTACGATATTGAGGGAAATGTTACTGGTCACGAGGGTGCTATTACTACTACTTCTTTAAAAGATATACAATTATCAGGTCAAGATACATATCACAATATAGACGACATTATAGGAAGTGCTTACAATGACACAATTAAGGGCAATAATCATAAAAATATCATAGATGGTGGTGCAGGTAATGATACAATCTATGGTGTAGCTGGTGATAATATACTCAAAGGCGGTGCAGGCTATGACATGATCTATAGTGGAAGTGGAAATGACTATATAGATGGGGAAACAGATACCGATACAGTAAATTATCAAAACTCTGAACATGGTGTAATTGTAAGACTAGATAAACCTAAGGGAGATCAGGATAAGGACTATGTACTAAGTCATGAAAATATAAATATTAAATATAAAGATCCATTTCATGAAAATATAAATGGTCAAAATATTTACAATGTTGGAACACTTGAAGGTTCTATTGGAGCACTAAAATATAAAGATACTCTTGTAAGTATAGAAGATGTTATAGGTTCAAAATTTGATGATATTATATTTGGAAGTGGAGGCACTAACTACATAGAGGGGATGGGTGGCGATGATAAGATTTTCTCTGGTGGGGGCATCAACTTTATAGATGGCGGAGCTGGAAGTGACTGGATAAGCTACTATAAAGCAGACTATATAAATATCAACACTTTACTTCCAGATGGAGGAGTTAACGATAATTATATGAGAGACATCCAAGGTATAACTGTAACCATGGCTACAGACTTTACAATGGTAAAAGAGACAACCTCGGGAAGACTCATAGACCTTATAAAAGATATAGAACAAGTAAGAGGGACTGCAGCAAATGATGTAATCATCGGTAAAAATGGAGTTGATCAGACTTTTTGGGGGCTTGGTGGAGATGACCGCTTATGGGGTGGAAATGGAGCTGATAAACTCTATGGTGGTGATGGAGATGACTACATAAGACCACGCGGTGGCTTAGATATAAGTTATGGAGGAGCTGGTACTGATTATATAGAGCTTATAGATGATGGATTAACAGCAAATCAAACTCTGAGATTAAGCGAAGCAGGTACTATCCAATTTTTAACTGGTTCAACAACAAATGGAATAGATGGAACTTGGACAGATGGTTATAATGCAGGTGGTGGTTTAAACTTAGCTTATGAATTTGAAGGTTTTGGAGCATCTAACGGTAATGACATTATGTATGGAAATTCACAAAACAATGTTTTAAACGGTCATAATGGTAATGATATTATTTATGGTATTGGTGGAAATAATATTATAAGAGGTGGAAATGATCATGACACTATCTATGGTGGAACTGGAAATGACACCATATACGGGGATGCTGGAAATGACATCATAGATGGTGGTGGTGGCGCCAATATAATCCACGGTTACTCTGTTTATAATTGGAATCTAACAAACAAAGATGTAATCAATGGAGGAACAGGTGCTAATAACACTTTAGACTATAGAACCGCTGGTCATGGTGGGTTTACTTTGGATATGAATGTTCTTGATGGAGAAGGTGCTACATACAATGGTGTTAGTACTGTAGGTTATGCAACTGTATATTTTACAGCCGCGGCTGCTAGCACAAGTAATAAGGCAGGTGCAAATGCTTATGACGATAAAATCATAAATATCCATAATATTGTTGGTTCTGGGAATAATGATACTATCTATGCAAACGACAGCGGTATGACACTTGATGGCTGGGGAGG
>Ga0265294_10000671_pt1 | contig 46045 bp, 32 predicted proteins | sample MunlanPumphouse3_FD_192504 | JGI IMG/M metagenome (GOLD analysis project Ga0265294, IMG submission 192504) | Groundwater microbial communities from a municipal landfill in Southern Ontario, Canada - Pumphouse #3 | ecosystem: Environmental > Aquatic > Deep subsurface > Groundwater | place...
CTTCACGTGCAAGTATAGGGAAATCCTTTCTAATATTATCAACATCCATCATTTGCATACATTGCAATTTCCACATCTAAGTAACTCACCTTTAAAACGTTTGTTTATCAACTGTTCCAAACGTTCTTTAAGAGTATCAATGCGGATTAAATCGACTACATCTTTTGTAAAAGCAACCATCAAAAGCAACTTAGCTTCTTCTTTATCAATTCCCCTGGCTTGCAGATAGAATAACGCTTGTTCATCCAACTGACCTATTGTTAGTCCATGTGAACATTTTACGTCATCTGCATAAATCTCCAACTGAGGTTTAGAAAACATATGTGCATCTTCAGAAGCACAAAGGTTCCGGTTTGTTTGAAATGCTTGTGTTTTTTGAGCATCTTTATCTACTAAAATCTTACCACAAAAAACGCCAGATGACTTTTCCTGAAGCACATATTTAAATAGTTCGTTGCTGGTGCAATTTGGAACAGCATGATCTATAAACACATAATTATCAACATGTTGTTCTTTGTCCGCAATGACTAATCCACCAACATGAGCTTCAGCATGCTTACCCAGCAATTCAAATTTAAAGTTATTGCGCGTATACCCGTTATGAAGAGTAACGCTACTGGTCATCAATTGAGAAGATTCCATTTGTTTGCTGAAAAGAGTAGAAAGTCGTGTAACCTTATCAGAGTTCTCTTCGAGTTCATACACATCCACTCTTGCACTTTGATCTACAAACACTTCCGTGACTTGTGTTACCACAAAATTAACATCATCCACAGCATGATCACATACAAGCAGCTTCACTTCCGCATTTTCTTCAGCAATAAGTAACAATCGTCTATTTACGTTCAGATCAACGTCACTACGAAGAATATTGATTAACTGCAAAGGTTGTTCAATAGTCACATTTTTAGGAACATACACCACAAAACCATCCTGAGCAAACATTGTATTATAAGCTATCAAGCCATCTATTTCTACTTTAGCGATATTCCCATAATATTTATTGAACACTTCAGGATATTTCACTGAAAATTCCTGTAAGCCTCCAACGAAGACCTTTTCAGGTAGACTATTTTTCTGCTCAACCTTATCATAGAAACGGTCGTTAATCAAAAAGTAAACATTTGTATTCAAATTCGGCACATCACATTTGAATGCTTCATAAGGATTTACCGGGATTGGAATATTTCGAATATTCAAACCCAATTCCGTGTCAAATGTGCGGGCAACATTAGAATGCTTATATTCTTCTAATTCTGAAGTGGGGAAACCTGTTTTTTGAAACGCCTGAAAAGCCTCATCCCTCTTACTATTAAGTCCTTCTGATGAATGCTTATTCAGATCTTTTCGATATGTTTCAAAGAGGTCTATATATTGTTGTTCAATCATTTCATAAAAATTAAAGTTTAGCCGTTGATCAGCCAATCATATCCTTTTTCCTCTAATTCCAAGGCAAGTTCAGGTCCTGCGGTTTTCACTATTTTACCATTGAGAAGAACATGAACTATATCCGGTTTAATATATTCCAGTAATCGTTGATAGTGTGTAATTACAATTGCTGAATTCTGAGGAGTATGCAATTTATTTACACCTGAAGCCACAACTCGTAGTGCATCAATGTCCAGTCCCGAATCAGTTTCATCAAGAATTGACAAAATCGGTTCAAGCATTGCCATTTGGAATATCTCATTCTTCTTCTTCTCACCTCCAGAGAACCCTTCGTTAACAGAACGATTTACCAGCTGTTTATCCATTCCAAGTAAACCACTTTTATCGCGCATCATTTTAAGGAAATCAGATGCAGAGACAGCCGCTTCACCCCGATATTTGCGTTGTGAGTTTACCGCAGCACGCATAAAATTAACCATGCTAACACCCGGAATTTCAACAGGATATTGAAAACTCAGGAAGATTCCTTCACGCGATCTGTCTTCCGGTTCCATGTCTAGGAGGTCAATTCCTTTAAATTCTATACTTCCGCGTGTAACCTCAAACTTGGGATTTCCTGCCAATACCGATGCCAATGTGCTCTTTCCCGAACCATTAGGTCCCATGATAGCATGAATTTCACCCACATTGATTTCAAGATCAACGCCTTTTAATATCTCTTTATCGTCTACAACTGCGTGTAGATTCTTTATTTTCAGTAAACTTGTCATATATTATATCTTAAAACGCGGCATTAAATATGCCAAATATTATATTATGTATGATTATAACAATTGAATAACAAAGTTACGGTTAAATTTGTTTTTAACCGTATGTCAATGAATAAAAACCTAAACCTTCTTTATCTGCTTATTGACCCAACATTAATGAATCATCGGCACCGGCAATCATATCTCCGGCATCTTTTATTTTCTTGAACACGTCCGAAGCAAAAACAAAATCATTCATTTTTGAATTATTGGAATTCAATATTCCATCTTTTGTTCCTTCCCACTCTTTGATTCCTTCATTTAAAAATATGATATAATCACCAATATTCATCACCGAATTCAAATCATGCGATACAACGATTGATGTCATTTCAAAATCTTTTGTAATATCCAAAATCAGTTCATCTATAAGTTGTGATGATTTTGGGTCTAATCCTGAGTTGGGTTCATCACAAAAAAGGAACTTTGGATTAAGCGCTATTGCTCTGGCAATTGCAGCCCGTTTCATCATCCCACCGCTTATTTCAGAAGGGAAAAGATTGGCCGCATCCAGCAAATTAACTCTTTCCAAACAAAATTCTGCGCGTTTGCGCTTTTCTCTATTGTTCTTTCGCGAGAACATATCCAAAGGAAACATCACATTTTCCAAAACCGTTTTGGAGTCAAACAATGCCGAGCCCTGAAAAAGCATTCCCATTTTTCGACGCAATTGTTTCAAATCGCGATGCTTCATCTTCAACAGGTCTTTTTTATCATAGAGAATTTCACCCGAATCAGGCTGTAAAAGACCAATCAGGCATTTCAAAAAAACAGTCTTTCCCGATCCGCTCTTACCGATTACCATATTTACAGCTCCCGGCTGAAAAGATGCAGAAATATTCTCTAATACCTTGATTCCTTCAAATTGCTTATTGATGTTATTTACTTCAATCATCTTTACTGAGGTGTACTTGTTATGTGCTTGTTAACTGAGTAAAAACCAAGTCTGTTAAAAGAATAAGGATACTATTTGTAACCACAGAATTGGTGCTGGCCTTACCAACATTGAGTGCCCCCCCCTTAACATTGTATCCATTATATGCAGATACTGAAGCGATAATAAAACCAAAGATCATGGACTTTGCTATAGATTTCCATACTAAAGCCGATCTAAAATAAAACTGAATCCCATAAACATACGTCTCTACCGATGGCGTTCCCAAAATATCACAGATGAGATAACCGCCATAAATGCCTGTGAACATACTAAATATAACTAACACCGGCATATAAGCTACAAAAGCGGCCACTTTTGGCAGAATCAGATAATTGGCAGAATTAACTCCCATTATTTCAAGTGCATCCACTTGTTCGGTTATTTTCATTGTTCCAATTTCAGAGGCAATGTTTGAACCCACCTTACCAGAAAGGATAAGGCACATTATTGTGGAAGAAAATTCCAGAATGATGATCTCACGAGAAACAGCACCAACAGTAAATCGTGGTAACAATGGAGTTGTTATGTTCAAAGCGATTTGCATTACAATAACTGCACCAATAAAGAATGAAATAATCACTACAATCCAAATTGAACTAACCCCAAGTTTGTAAACTTCCTTAAAGAATTCCTTAAAGAACTCTCTATGTCTGTCCGGTCTGGATAATACCCGCTTTAACAAAAGAGCATAATCACCAACACTTTCTATATTGCTTTTTAGACTCATACTAATCTATTAACCTACTTGATTTATTACTACAAAGATACGATAGTTTTTAAATTCCGACATTTAAATTTACGAGATATCGATCATTTCAATAATTAATGTATATTTGAAATATGATTGAATATTCAGATAACGATTTGGGCAAGGTAATAATCAGGAAAAATAATCGTGCTAAACATTTAACGGCACGAAGAAAGTTCGATTACACAATAGTAACTGTACCCCCTTATTTAAGTCGCAAGCAAATCATCGCCGCACTTGAGACCCTGAAAACCAGGTTGTTGGCAATGAATGTATCAGAAAAGCTTTCCTTTTCTGATAACACCATAATAGAAACTTTCCCCTTCAGAGCGTACATACAACGAACAAATATATTCAATGTTTGTCGCATGTCGCTCAAAGAAGGTATCCTCAATATCCTTGTTCCCGAACAAATGAATTTGCAGGACTTCAAGGTACAGGAAACCATTAAAAACATGCTAATCAACGCATTGAGGATTGAGGCCAAGCGTATTCTACCTATTAAAACGGCTTTATTTGCCAAACAATACGGACTCACATTCAACGAAATAAAGATTAATAAAAGCACTTCCCGCTGGGGCAGTTGTTCTCGCAAAAAGAACATCAACTATTCCCTTTACTTAATGTTACTACCTGAAATCTTTATCGATTATATTGTATGTCACGAATTGGCACATACTGTCGAGATGAATCACGGTGAAAAATTCTGGATTCTACTTGATACCATCTGCAATGGAAAAGCAAAAATGTTGAGAACAGACCTCAGGAAATTTAAATCTCCGGTAATGGCATATTTGCAATAATACCTATAAATCTTTCAGCAACACATTCTTAGAGACATCATACATGTATGTTCTGGACTCCATCAGCGCATCCCAATGATCAGAAAACTCGTTTTCCATATCAATCATAAAATCTTCAGAACCGAAGGTATCTATGTACGTCATTACCGTGTTTACTGTCAGTTGATTAATATCTATTGCAGGTTGATAAGCCATAATTCGCTCATCTCCCAATGAAGGCGTGGGCGATATTATCTTCATTTCTTGCAAGTTGCTGATGATATCGTTGGTCAATCGCAAAGGAACTTTGCATCTTAAAGAAAGTTGTTCGGGTGTGAGCGGTGACTCGCTTTGTGCAAAGCGCTTAACTATTGCAGAGGTGATCATCAGCGTGAAATAATCACGGTAGCGGCGACTAATATTTTTAGTCTCTTTATCAAATGCGAAAGTCCTTACATTTTGCGATGCATACGATAGTTGAGAGCCAATTAAAACGATGTACCACGACAATTGTAACCACAACAATAACAGAGGTATAGCAGCAAACGTACCATAAATAGCGTTATATTTACTGATCCACAACTGACCACTCATATATAATAATTGGAATAATTGCAAAGCTATGCCGGCAGCTGTTCCGCCAATCAATGCGTTCCAAAACTTAACCTTAATATTTGGCATGAATTTATAAAGCATCGTCAACACCATGATAATCAATACGTAAGGAACGATATTGAACAACTGTGTCACCAATGGATTCAGAATTGCAGAAAACTTACTGAACATGGCTGCAGATGAAGCAATCATAATGCTCAATCCACTATTAGCAACCATCAATATTGGAATAATAAGAATCATAGCAAAATAGTCGACTACCCGTCGTTGCATTGTCCTACCTTTTGCAACGTTCCAAATCCGGTTCAAGTTGTTTTCAATATCTGCAAACAGCAATACCACAGTGTATAACAATAATAAAACTCCTATTCCTGCGAACCACCCACCTTGTGCATTCTCCAGCGAGTTATTAACAAATCCCACTATTTCATTGATGATATCACCCGAATTCATACTCCCATTTTCAACAGCAGATTTAACCGTTTCAATTGTACCAGGAATATCGAGCGACTGATTGCCGGAAGATGTTTCTTCAAGAATAATAACTGTATCTGTAGATAATTGAGGTACTTGTGATACGGGCAACTCCATTTTTGGCGGTTCGTTTCCAAAATAACGGAAAATCTCACTTTGAACAATATTCTCAAAACCAAAGCCACGAGCAATAGCAAATAAAACCGCAAGAAGAGGAACAATGGAAAGAACCGTTCGGTAAGTCAATGAGCGAGAATTGGCAGCCAGTTTTTCATCCTGAATACCTCTAACAGTCAACATGATAACCTTTAAAATGTTATAGAAAACATTTTTTGAATTAGAGAAGTTCTCAGGATTCTGACGCCAAATACCATAGCTAAGAAAGTGAATGCCTTCCTTAATTTTCACATTGACCTTTTGGAAAAAGCCATGCTCTTCCAAAGCATCATCGTCCTTTTTCTTTCTTTTCTTAGACATATTCTTAACAATAAAAAAACAGCCGATCTATAAGCCGGGTTCTGTATCTGTCAAAGACAGACGTTTGTCATTTATCTATGGACAATGTCACCATTGCCCTTTAGCGGTCTACCCCTCGGCATCGGGCGAGCAACCCTTATTGTCCGATATACATGACCTTGCAACCCATAAGACGTACTGCGCATTACATTGCTGCCCTGCCGGTGAGCTCTTACCTCGCCTTTTCACCCTTACCCCACGCAAGGCGGGGCGGTTATTTTCTGTTACGTTGCTCTGCTCTCACGAACAGCTTCCCGTTAGGAAATATGGTGCTCTATGTTGCCCGGACTTTCCTCCCCGACTTTCATCGGAGCGACAAACCGATCTGCTGCTTTTGCAAAAGTAATATTAATATGCAAATTTTCATGTAAGAAACTCCATTTATTTTGCGAGCTACAACCCGCATCTACTTTTGATTCTGTCTATTGAGTTCCTGTTATTCAGGTTATTTAATGGCTTATATATCGACTATTTTCATTTATTACCTCATTTTGATATGTGGTTTTCATCATTGCAAGATTATAGTTTCATCGAAATTTAGTAAAAACGAAGAGAAAATATTGTGGGACCATGGTGAGAGGAGGGTGAGACCATGATTAGAGGAACACAAAGTTTTCAATGAAGCTTTTTACACTCAAAAGATTTTCATATTGAACATTTTTTTAGCATTTTGCTTTCATTAATCAATTATTCCAGTATCTTTGTAAATATAATATGTTTGCAATGCATAAAATGTATTTAACATACACTCAAATAACTACTACAATGAATATGACCCCTTGGGGGGTTATATAATTTTCACACCCTGTAAGCATGGTAATGCTTTTCTGATAGCCGCCTGGCTATCATTCCAAAATCAACATAATTTATTAATTACATCTCGTTTATTGAAAACGAATAAAATATTCATAATCATATGAAAGTTATGAAATTCGGTGGGACTTCGGTAGGATCGCCCGAGAGTCTAAAATTAGTTAAAAACATTGTAGAGTCCGAAAAGGAATCCGTTATTGTTGTTGTTTCTGCACTCGGAAGTGTTACCGACAGGTTATTGCTGGCAGCCGATTTTGCTGTAAAAACAAATGCGGGCTACAAATCTATATTGGATGAGATCATCCAAAAGCATGAACGGATAATTAATGAAATGATTACCGATGCAAATACGCACGAAGATATCTCAAAAAAAGTGCGAGTGCTGTTTGACGATTTGCAAAATATTTTACGAGGTGTATTTCTTATTGGAGATCTGTCGCAAAAGACATCGGACAAGATTGTGAGTTATGGCGAGCGATTATCGTCACTGATTATCAGCAAGATAATTGATGGAGCTGAACTATTTGATGCAACAAAATTTATAAAAACTACCCGTCAGTTTAATAGCCACATCCCAGATATTCCACTTTGTAACAAGTTGATTCACGAAGCTTTTACTGAATTTCCAATGCCCAAAGTGGCGCTTGTTCCCGGTTTCATCTCTTCAAGCAAAGAAGATGATGACATAACCAATCTTGGAAGAGGCGGTTCAGATTATACTGCTTCCATCATTGCTTCGGCCATGGATGCTGAGATGCTTGAAATTTGGACAGATGTAGATGGATTCATGACTGCCGATCCAAAAATAATCCAATCAGCCTACGTTATTGAGGAACTATCATTTACCGAAGCCATTGAGCTTACCAATTTCGGAGCCAAAGTTATTTATCCTCCAACCATCTTCCCTGTTTATCATAAGAATATTCCTATTTATATAAGAAATACATTTAAACCTGAGGCAAAAGGAACATTAATCAGTAATATTAAGCCGAACAGAAATGGTAAGATCATTAAAGGTATTTCATCCATTAATGATACAGCCCTCATCACTATCCAGGGACTTGGAATGGTGGGCGTTATCGGTGTAAATAAACGTATTTTCTCGGCATTAGCCAATAATGGCATCAGCGTGTTCCTGGTTTCGCAAGCTTCATCTGAAAATAGTACTTCTATTGGCGTGCGTACCCAAGATGCCGAACTGTCTCAAAAAGTACTCAGTAAGGAATTCAAGTACGAAATAGGCATGGGAAGTATAAATGAAATCATTGTGGAATATGATTTGGCCACCATCGCTATTGTGGGGCAGAACATGAAACATGTGCCCGGAATTGCAGGGAAATTTTTTGGGGCATTGGGTAGAAATGGCATCAGTATTATCGCTTTGGCACAGGGAGCGGGCGAGACCAATATCTCTTGTGTGATTTCAAAAACGGACTTAAAAAAGTCGCTGAATGTTATTCATGATTCGTTCTTCCTTTCCCCTTATCAAGAAATGAACATCTTCATTATCGGTACGGGAACCGTCGGCAGCAACCTGTTGGAACAGATTAAAAAACAGAGAGATACTCTGAAAGAGCAAAATAAACTACGATTGAATATTGTTGGCATTGCCAATGGTTGGAAAGCATTGTTTAAGCGTGAAGGAATTCCACTTGAAGAATATTATGAAAATCTGATGGTCAATGGCAAAAAGAGTTCACCCGAACTGATTAAGGATGAGATTTTGAAAATGAACATCTTCAATTCCGTGTTTGTCGATTGTACAGCAAGTCCTTTAATTGCCGATCTATATTGTGAACTTATGTCGCACAATATTTCTGTAGTTACAGCAAATAAAATTGCAGCATCATCGTCATACGAAAACTACAGTTTACTAAAAGAAACAGCACGCAAATCGGGTGTTAAATTCTTATTCGAAACGAATGTAGGCGCGGGACTGCCAATAATCAACACAATGAATTCTCTCATCAATTCCGGAGATAAAATTGTTAAACTAGAAGCAGTTCTTTCCGGGACGTTAAACTTCATTTTTAATACACTAAGCGAAGATATTCCGTTTAGCAAAGCCGTGAAAATGGCTGTAGATGAGCATTTTGCCGAGCCTGATCCTCGCATCGATTTAAGCGGACTGGATGTAGTGCGTAAACTGGTTATTCTGTCTCGCGAAGCCGGGGCAATAATTGAACAAAGCGATGTGAAAAAGTCGCTGTTCATTCCTCAACATTTCTTTGAAGGAACGCTGGATGAATTCTGGCAATCGCTTCCTCAGCTAGACGAATTGTTTGAACTGCGTCGAAAACAATTGGCCAAAGAAGGAAAAAATCTTCGTTTTGTAGCCACTTATAATGACGGAAAATGTGAAGTTGCTTTGAGAGAAGTGGAAAAAGGTCATCCTTTTTATAACCTGGAAGGCAGCAACAACATAATAATGATAACTACAGAAAGGTACAACGAATATCCAATGGTGATTAAGGGATATGGAGCCGGTGCCGATGTTACAGCAGCGGGCGTTTTCTCTGATATCATTTCTATTGCGAACATCAGATGATGCTGATATGAAATATATAATAATTCTAGGTGATGGGATGGCCGACCTTCCAATTGAAAGATTGGGGAACAAAACGCCAATTCAAGTTGCTCATACGCCCTACCTTAATTTACTGGCATCTAAGGGTCAGAATGGCCTGCTGGACACAATTCCAGAAGGATTTTCACCAGGAAGCGAGATAGCTAATTTGTCGGTGCTTGGTTATGATATTCCAACAGTTTATGAAGGTCGCGGCGTCTTGGAAGCCGCCAGTATGGGCGTTGACATCTTACCAGGTGAAATGGCTATGCGTTGTAACCTTGTGTGTATTGACGGAGATTTATTAAAGAATCACTCTTCAGGACACATTTCCACAGCAGAGGCTACTGAATTGATACACTTTCTGAATGAGAAACTAGGGGATGAAGTATTCAGTTTTTATCCTGGTGTTTCGTATCGACATCTGCTTAAGATGAAAGGAGGCGACAAAAATATTCATTGCACTCCGCCACATGATGTGCCAGAAAAACCATTCTTTCCATTACTGATAAAGCCTTTGAATGAGGAATCGACATCAACTGCAAATGCGCTCAATGAATTGATTCTTGCGTCACAAGAGATTTTGCGAGATCACCCCATCAACAAAAAGCGAATTGCCGAGGGCAAAGATCCAGCCAACAGCATTTGGCCATGGTCACCCGGTTATCGACCACAAATGAATCGTCTCGACCAAATGTTTCCCATTAACAGCGGAGCCGTTATTTCCGCTGTCGATTTGATAAGAGGAATTGGCGTATATGCCGGCTTAGAAGTCATTAATGTGGAAGGAGCTACAGGTTTATATGACACAAATTACGAAGGTAAGGCACAAGCCGCACTTAAAGCACTGAAGACAAAAGACTTTGTTTATCTTCACATAGAAGCAAGCGATGAAGCCGGTCACGAAGGAGATGTACTTTTAAAAATAAAGACGATTGAGAATTTGGATGAGCGCATTATCAAAACAATCTACGAGGAGACGGAAAAGATGGATGAAACAGTTGCTATAGCCGTTTTACCCGATCACCCCACTCCTTGCGAGGTGCGCACGCACACAAGAGATGCAATTCCATTTCTTATTTATCATCGGGGCATTTTGCCAGATTCAGTGAAAACTTACGATGAATCAGCAGCAAAAAATGGCTGTTTGGGATTGCTGCATGGCAATGAATTTATACATAAATTTTTCTCTATCCAATGAAGTATTACAGTACAAATCATGTTGCTCCGGTGGTGACGCTGCAACAAGCAGTGATAAAGGGGCTTGCTCCAGATAAAGGTCTTTACATGCCAGAATCAATAAATCTTTTGCCTAAATATTTTATTGATAATATTGGCGAGATGAACTTGACAGATATTGCTAAAACTGTAGCTCACGCGTTTTTCGGCGAAGATATTCCGAAGGAAGCCCTCAACGCGATTGTTATGGAAACATTGAATTTTGATATTCCGTTAAAAAAAGTAGATGAAGGAATTTATGTATTGGAACTTTTTCACGGTCCAACTTTTGCTTTTAAGGATGTCGGCGCACGGTTTATGGCTCGTTTGTTATCTTATTTTGTGAAGAAACAAAATCAGGAAAACGTGAAAGTGCTGGTAGCCACTTCGGGTGATACAGGAAGTGCGGTTGCCAACGGTTTTTTGGGAGTCGATGGCATTCAGGTGATTGTTTTATATCCATCCGGTAAAGTAAGCAATATTCAAGAAGCACAATTTACTACATTAGGACAGAATATTGTAGCGTTGGAAATTGATGGCACATTCGACGATTGTCAGAGACTAGTTAAATCTATGTTTCTGAATAAGAAGTTGAATGAGCAAATGAACCTGACATCCGCTAATTCGATTAATGTAGCCAGATTCTTACCACAATCATTTTATTATTTCTTTGGCTATGCGCAATTGGTTAATCTTGGTTTTGCCAACAATGTGGTATTTTCCGTTCCCAGTGGTAATCTTGGTAATCTTACCGCAGGTCTTTTTGCAAAAAAAATGGGACTGCCCATAAGCAGGTTCTTTGCAGCTAACAACAAGAACGACACATTCTTCAATTATTTGAAAACCGGCGATTATCAGCCAAAACCATCTGTTCAAACCATTGCGAATGCGATGGATGTGGGTGCTCCAAGTAATTTCGATAGGATTATTGATCTTTATAAAGCATCATATCAGTCTGTCAAAAAAGATATTATTGGTTTTACTTATACCGACGATGAGATAAAACAAACAATCTTAGATGTTTATAACAAATCAGGTTATTTGTTGGATCCTCATGGGGCTTGTGCATATCAAGCTTTAAAAGATGGAAAAGAATCTGATGAGAACGGCATTTTTCTGGCTACTGCTCATCCTGCTAAATTCAAGGAAATTGTGGAAGGGATAATTGATAAGGAGATTATTCTGCCGGAAAAACTTGAATCGTTTACGAAAAAAAATAAGCTGTCAGTTAAACTGCCGGCGGACTCTGAAAGCGTAAAAAATTACTTATTACAACTGAGTTAAGTATTATTTTAATAATTTTAAGTGTTTATTAATGCACTTTTGATTAGTTTTGCAAGTTAAAACCATACTCTATCAGGTTTTTTGCGAATGAAGCATCTATTGTACTATATATTTTTGATACTTGTAATGTCAAATTTCATTCAATGCTCAACACTTAAAAAAGGTGTTGATGCAAAAGATGTTATGAACGACAAAAGCAATCAAAATGTTGTATCTCAATCACCTACAGACAGCATCGGGGATGTTGCCCAACAGAATTTGATGGGGGACTCTATATCTAATGCAATTCCCGGAGACACCATAAAACCTGTTATTACTGATTCGACAATTCTGAAAAACGACTCACTCACTATACCTTCACCAGACTCGCTGCAAGTGGATTCCACCCTAAAAGTTCAAACTGAATTTCTTGAGACAACTGTTTTTTATACGTCTCAGGATTCTATGGTTTTTACCAGTGATAATATGGGATACTTATATGGCGAAGGAGATATTAAATATGGTAGTCTGAGTATAAAAGGTGAATATATCATTTTAGATATGGACAGCAGCACAATTGCTTCTACTTTTGGAGTGGATTCGCTTGGAAAAGAATTTGGCTATCCTGTTTTTAGCGAAGGCGAAACACAATATGAGATGAAGAAGGTTCGGTACAACTTTGACACAAAGAAAGCATTTATTTCAAATGTTGTGTCTCAGCAGGGCGAAGGTTTTATCACTGCTAATCAGGCAAAAAAGAATACCGACAACTCATTTTATATGAGGGATGCAAAATATACTACTTGCGATAATCATGATCATCCGCATTTTTATCTGAACTTATCAAAAGCAAAAGTACGACCTGGAAAAGATGTGGTTACTGGACCGGCATGGCTGGTGGTTGCAGATGTTCCGCTGTTCCCGGTGGTATTGCCTTTTGCCTTTTTCCCATTTACAAAAACTTACTCTTCTGGAATTATCATGCCTTCGTTCGGGGATGAGACGGAAAGGGGTTTCTACTTGCAGAATGGTGGGTATTATTTTGCTATCAGCGACTTTGTTGATCTGGCTGTAACGGGTGAACTTTATACTAAGGGATCTTGGGGATTAGGTGCTCGTTCTAATTATAGAAAACGATATAAATATTCTGGTAACTTTAATCTATATTACCTCAACACTGTGTTGGGTGAAAAAAACTTAGATGATTATTCGGTGTCAAAGGATTTTAGGATAAACTGGACGCATTCTCAGGATCCTAAAGCAAATATGTATCGCACTTTCTCTACCAGCGTGAACTTTTCGACAAGTAAAATGGATCAGAGGGATTTATCGAGATTATACTCAAGAGCTGGATCAAACAACACCAAGAGTTCAAGTATAAATCTGACACAACGTTTTCCCAACTCTCCCTGGAGTTTATCGGGTTCAATGAATATCAACCAGGTTTCCAGAGATTCAACAATATCGGTTACGCTTCCTAACGTTTCTATTAATATGAGCAGAATTTATCCATTCAAACGTAAAAATTTGGTGGGTGAAGAGCGCTGGTACGAAAAAATATCAATGAGTTATGCAGGAGAACTTCGTAATTATATCACTACAAAAGAGAATAAGATATTGAAATCTAGCTTGGTAAAGGATTGGCAAAATGGTATGAGACATAGTGTTCCTATCAGCGCCACATTCAATCTTTTTGACTATATTCAGATTACGCCAAGCATCAATTACAATGAGCGCTGGTACACGGGTGGCGAACGAATGGCCTGGGATCCTGCACGCAATCAGCATGTTGTTGTTGACACCATCAGGGGGTTCAAACGTGTATATGATTATAATACTTCTTTGAGCGCATCTACTAAGCTTTACGGAATGTACACACCCTGGAAGGTTTTCGGGGATAAAGTGAAAGCGATCCGGCACGTTTTTTCTCCAAGTATCAGCTTAAACTATACTCCTGACTTCAGCTCATCGAACTATAATTTTTATGAAACATATTACTATAAAAATGAATATGGCGAAGATGTGGAGTATAAATATTCTCCTTATTCTCGCATGATTTTTGGAACTGCTCCGAGTGGTGCAAATGGAGGCATCGGCTTCGATTTCAAGAATAATGTTGAAATGAAAGTCAAAAGTGATAATGACTCAATTGGTGAGAAAAAAATCAGCTTGATTGATGATCTGGGTATTAGCTTTAATTACAATATGATGGCTGATTCTTTGAAATGGAGCACAATTAATTCTAATATCAGATTGAAACTATCTAAGAGTTATACGTTGAGCTTAAGTGCTAACTGGGAACCTTATCTTTACGAACTTGATCAAAACGACAATCCGGTGAGAGTAAACAAGTTGCGTGCTTTCAGCGGAAGAGGAATCGGTAAGCTTATCAGTACGGGTACAACTTTTTCTTACAATCTTAATCAGGACTCTTTTGATAAATTGTTCGGTAAAGATAAAACAGATACCGACAAGGATAATAAAAAAGGGGATGCAAATAGTGGTCTCGCTGATGATGGCACTATCGGTAAAAATCCTAATGAACAGGGTGCCGGAAGAAGTGTTTTTGATAACGCGGGAGAAAATGAAGGGAATTATGACAAGGACGGATATATGAATAATGCGGTGCAATGGAACGTATCTTTCAATTATTCAGTCAGATATGGTTATGGCACTTTCAATAAGGAAATAATGGAATACAATAGTATTCTTACGCATAACTTTGGATTAAGCGGGTCTGTTCAGCCCACTAAAAACTGGAACTTCACATTTAATACCGATTACAATTTTGATTTGAACAAGTTCACAAATATAAATTGCTCGTTGACCCGCAATCTGCATTGCTGGAGCATGTCGGCAAGCTTTATACCTATTGGTCCGTACAAATCTTATAACTTTACGATTCGTGCAAATGCATCATTGTTACAGGATCTGAAATATGACCAACGAAATTCGCCTTACGATGGAAATATGGCTTGGTATTAAACTTTCTTTTCTCCCCACAGCTTATCCATTCTTTCACTCATCTTCTTTTCTGAAGGCGTTTCTTGTGGTTCCCAAAACCGTTGATTCTTAATCTCTTTAGGCAGGAACTCTTGTAGCACAAAATGATTTTCATAACTGTGAGCGTATTTATAATCTTTTCCGTAATCGAGTTCTTTCATTAATGATGTTGGTGCATTGCGCAAATGGAGTGGTACCGGCAGGTTTCCCGACATATTAGTTTCTTCTAAAGCTTTTTCAATAGCCATATATGCTGAGTTACTTTTGGGAGATGTAGCCAAATAAATTGTTGTTTCTGCCAAAACAATTCGTCCTTCGGGCCAACCAATCTTCTGTAGGGTGTCAAAACAAGCATTTGCCAATAATAATGCATTTGGGTTGGCCAATCCAATATCTTCTGCGGCAGAAATAACTAATCGTCTAGCAATAAAAGCGGGATCTTCCCCTCCTGCAACCATCCGTGCTAACCAATAAATGGCTCCATTGGGGTCGCTCCCACGAATGGATTTGATAAAAGCGGAAATGATATCGTAATGCATCTCTCCTCCTTTATCGTAAGCAGCGGGATTTTCCTGCAATCGCTCTGTGACAAGTTTGTCTGTTATTATCAGTTTGCCGTCTTTCTCTGCATTGGAAATAAGTTCAATCGTATTCAACAATTTACGTGCATCTCCTCCCGAAAAACGGTATAAAGCGTCTGTTTCTTCAACTACTATTTCTCGCTCCTTGAGCTCAACATCATCCATAATTGCGTGATGTAATAATTCTTCAAGGTCGTTCTTCTCTAACGATTTCAAAACATAAACCTGACATCGGGACAGTAATGGACGGATCACTTCAAATGAGGGATTTTCGGTTGTTGCTCCAATGAGCGTGATTATTCCCGTCTCGACAGCCTGTAAGAGTGAGTCTTGTTGCGACTTGCTAAACCGGTGAATTTCATCAATGAACAATATGGGATTACCCGATTGGAAAAATCTATTATTCTTTGCTTTTTCAATTACTTCTCTTACGTCTTTTACTCCGGAATTGACAGCGCTCAACTGATAAAATGGCACTTTCATTGTGTGGGAAATAATATATGCCAAAGTGGTTTTGCCAACTCCGGGAGGTCCCCACAAAATAATGGAAGGAATATGACCTGAGTCAATCATCCTTCTCAAAACTGCTCCTTTTCCTACTATATGTTTCTGACCCACATACTCGTCAAGCGTTTTTGGTCGTAATCGCTCTGCTAATGGTGCACTCATTTACTTATCTATTTGATATATGCATGTGAATAATATATTTCATGAATCCTATTATGAATTCACAATCTTGAAATACGTTTTGTTTTGTAAATATATTAATTTTATCTTAACTTGCCTTCTTATTTAGTGGAAGTATTAAATTACTGACGCTTAAATAAACGTAAATCTTCTATAAGTAAATTATACTTTAGATAAAAGCAGAAAAAAAGTGACACTGTATTAAATTCAAAAAGTGAGTTATATTAATGTATTAAAATATATTTAAATTGTATCTTTGTAACTTTAAAACAAAAAGCGATGTACAATCTTCCTCTCATTTCAATGTTCAACAACTTAGAACAACTTGATTCTGTTAAACTTAACTTCAATGAGACCAGTGTAAACTTCATGAATATTGCTATCGCCTTCATAATGTTTGGCGTTGCATTAGGTATCAAACCTAAGCATTTCAAGGATGTTCTCATGAATCCTAAAACAGTTATTGTAGGTGTTATTTCTCAATATGTTATCTTGCCTGCTCTGACTTATTTACTGGTTTTGATTATTAAGCCAAGCTCAACCGTAGCAATGGGAATGATTCTGGTAGCATCTTGTCCTGGAGGCAACGTTTCCAACATGATTTCTGCACTATCTAAATCAAATGTTGCTTTATCTGTTAGTCTTACGGCCATTACCACAGTTCTTTGTGTGTTTATGACTCCTCTAAATTTTGCATTTTGGGGTGGTCTTTACGCCAGACAGTCGCCTTTGTTGGTACCTATCGCGATTGATGGATTAGAAATGTTTCGTACAGTATTCATCATTTTAGGAATTCCGGTTATACTTGGAATGATTATTGGACATAAATTTCCTAAGTTTGTTGCAAAGACTTCAAAATATGTGAAGTACTCATCTATACTCTTTTTCATTGCATTTATTGCAGGAGCTTTAGCTGGTAACTTCAGCCTATTTTTAAAATACATTCATCTTGTGTTCTATATAGTTCTGATTCATAATGGTATAGCATTTTTGGGAGGTTATTTATTTCCCAAATCATTGAAGTTAAACGAGTTAGACTGTCGCACAATTTCTATTGAGACTGGAATTCAAAACTCTGGTTTGGGACTTGCATTAATATTCAATCCGCGCATTTTTCCACCCATTCTAGAACTAGGAGGCATGGCCTTTATAGCAGCTTGGTGGGGTATTTGGCACATTGTGGCTGGATTAATGTTGGCATATTACTGGAGAAGAAAACCATTAAAATTTATACCCTTACAAAATGAAATACGAATACAATAAAGGTTATGCCATTACACGCTTTTTTACAAACCTAGCATTAAGACTAAATTTCGGGAAACTGATTTATGTTGGAAAGGAAAATGCGGATACTGATTATCCACTGATTTTCGCTCCTAATCACAGAAATGCAGTGATTGACCCGATGATACTCATTAACTCTATCAGTAAAAAACATATCGTTTTTCTTGCTCGTGCCGATGTTTTTAAGAATCCAAAAATTGCAAGAATCTTGGAATGGCTTCATATTATGCCCGTTTATCGTATTCGCGATGGCGTGGATAATTTAAAAAATAATGAGGAGTCTTTTGAATTAAGCGGCAGTCTGATGAAAAAAAAGATTCCTTTGGCGCTTTTTCCTGAAGGCAGACATAACCCCAAATCATCTTTACTCCCCATACAGAAAGCGATTCCAAGAATTGTTTTCCCTATTGAAGAGGAGGTTGATTTCACACTTGGTAGCAGGGTAATTCCTGTAGGTATTTACTATCCTGATATATTTGGCTTTTTATCAGACGCATATATTAATATTGGAAAACCGATTTTAATATCCGACTATAAAGAGCTGTATGAAATCAACCCTCAACTTGCAGCTAATCAATTTCGACAAGATTTGGGTGAATGTTTGGGTGAGTTAATCGTAAATATCCAGAACGATGCATTTTATGATGAGTACGTTTATGCTATCGATTGGAATGCTCATACATTAGACAAAAATAGATACCCAAACAACAAAGATGGTTATTTACTTGCATCTCAGGATATTGTTCGTAAATTAGACAAATTGTTTGAACAAGACCGTCTCACTTTTGATGCTAAGATAGAAGATTATCGCGAAGCGCATAAAGCACTGAAAGATTACGGGTTGACTACAAAAGATCCCGTTTCAAATCCTTCATCGGTCTTTACTTTATTGATTCAGACACTTCTTTTGGTAGCGACTTTTCCTATTGCATTATTTGGCTTCTTAAATGGTATTTTCCCAATAATAGGTTACAAAAAGTTACTGGGATTGTTTAAAGAAGAACAATTTATACCTTCTGTTCGTTATGCTTCCGGTATGTTATTGGTTCCTATTTTTGATTTGATTCAAACCATTATTATAGGAATCATCACTATGAGTTGGAGCATTACTCTTGCTTACTTTTTATTAATGCCAGCCACGTTTTATTTCGCATGCTGGTGGAGAAAATGGGCTAAAGGGTTGAGACGAAAATGGAAAGTAAGCCGTTTCAAAAATCGATTTCCCGATGTTTGGGAAAAGGTGATCTCTCAAATAAAACTCTAAATGGATTGCATAAATGTTTATGCATTTAGAGATTAATTCATATTCAGGTTTTTAATTTCGGTATTTATCCATTCCAAAGTATGATGAATGTTAATGTATTTTTCTTTCAAATCCTGAGGCACGTAAAAATACTGATTAGAAGACTCATAACCAAGCGTTGGATCTTGAAGAACTAAGGGCAGAAATGCTTCAATAATTTCTTTTTCAGACCGAACGCTCTTACTCATCATTTCAAGGCAGTATTTTTTAATCGTTGTATCGTTTGCTGATAGATACTTGTTCCTTTCATTGGTAAATGTGGCCTGAGCAACTACCGATGCAAAATGTAACTGTATGGCTTTTGCTCTTATTAAGTCGCTTTTAAGCAGTGGAACCACTTCTTTATCCGCAAGTTGCAGAGCTTTCTCCAGCTCCTGACAACCAGATTTGAAACTATTCGACACTTTTGTCATTTGCTCGATAAAAACTTCTGTCGGATATATTGAACGCCATGAGTCCAGATCATCGTAAGGAATGCCAACCATTGAAGCTTTGTAATGAGTTGGCTTGATATATAATAAATTTGCAGGTCCAACATGCTGTGGACCATTATACAAAGTTGTTATATTATAAGGAAATTCTTCAAATCCGGAGGAGAAATAATGCCATGCATTACAAATATTATTTGCTGGTTTTTCGCCATAATATTGTTTTGCATAGTGAAGCAAGTCGGTATTATCACCATTAAATATGCTTTGGAATATTGCTAAATTGAGCGATGGATATCCACCTACACTCCAACTGAACATAATACCGTTGATAGATTCGGCCGAAAGATTCTTTGCATGCTTTGCAATCAGTTCCATTGCAGGGATCACAGGAACACATCCCAGCTCCCAAGAAGCATTTACCTGAATTTTGGCAACTGTTTTCAGGCCCGCTTTCTTGGCCATTTTCCAATGTTCTAATGCACGCGGACCGGGTCCCACCGACGAGATGGAATATTCACCGACTGTCGATTTTATTCCCCCTCGTTCGACAGGAAGCGACCACTCACTTACTGACATCAGCCATGACTGTTTGGATAATTGATTGATAATCTTTTCAGCATATTCATCGTTCCATCCCCAATCCCAAACCAGAACATTCGCATTTGGATTTCCATTCTTTACTCCTTCAGCTATAACATTGTTAATGTTTGAGATTATTTTATCATATGATTCATTTTTGCATCGTTCACATTGGGCTTGATTTCCATGTGATGCGCAATTGGTAAGGTTTTCTGATGCTGTAATAGTGAAAACTCCTCCTAATCCGGGAACTTCCTTGAAAACTTTTTCATATGAATTTCTTACCCAATCAAGCACTCTAATATCAGAAGTACAGAGCGTTTGAAGTCCCCCCTCTTTAACTCCCGCCAGACTTTTCCTCTCGGGAGAATTAAAATACTCTTCGGGCATTGCACGAGGCTCATTGGCATATAGATATACTTTTATATTATACTTGGCAGCTCTATCAACCAATTTCTTTAGATTATTAAGTCTGATCGAATAATCTTTTGATCCGGGAAAAATGCCATCTTCCGGTACTAACATTCTTAAAACGGAGTGAATCCATACGGAGTTTATTCCTTTTTCAGACAGCTTTTTCAAAAGATGATCGGGAAAAGATGCTATTTGCGGATCTATTAATGGGTCACCAAATTCCGCATTGTACGAAAATATCATCCGTATGTCCAACTGACTGTCTTCTAAAACCACATCTTGGGATTGAGCGTTTTGTTCATCGAAAAAACGGAATCGTGGAACTTCTGGAATAGTGAACTTATTTATCTCTCGCGTCCATGAGGCAATTTTACGTGCATCTTGTTGCATTTCAGATGTTGGTTCAACATAACTCAATGGTTCGCAATATGGTTTCATAGAACCCATTTTAACGAAAAGAAAATCGTCTTCAATTAACCGCCAAGCCAATTCTTCTTTGCTAATTCCCAATAGAACCGTCAACTGTTCATAAGGAAGTAAATGCCAGTTTCGTCTTAAAACCGTAATATATCCTTTTGAGCCGTTCCAAACTGGGTCGATCTGCTTCTGATTGGGCAGCCCCATAGAAGTTGCTATTTTCTGGATGTTCGTTTCCGATGTGTTCAACACTTTTGCCAATCGGGATTTAGGAACCAATGTCCAGTTGCGCCATACAAAGGCATGTATTCTGCTTGGAAAATGTACGTAATCTATTGCCGGAGTAGTGCTCGGTTCACCGGGCAAAGTTATTGTTTGTTCAGATGAAGCTTGAGCCGACAATAATGTGGTTAATAATAAGAACGCGAAAAACATAAATCTTTTCATGAGACTAAAGAATAAACAAATTTAATGGTATACAAATATACCAAAAAAAATCAATATGTCAAAGATCGCTTAAACTTAAATTTATTACTTCAAGTTTTATAAGAGAATAACCTTCCTCTCACAAACTAATTAACACGGATCTTTGATTTTTCGTCATATTCCGGCAATAAATTTAATTTTCTCTTGAAATTTAATATCAAAAAGTGCAACACATGACTAAAGTTTCGCATCTATTTTTAAGTCTGTAAAAGTGCGAAGCATTAACCCACATTGCTGATGGTCTTGTTTTTCAATCAGGACACTTAGTGAAAAAAGTATTCACTTTACCTTCATTGAAAGAAATTATTAACTCTTCTTGGTATTTAAGAAGACTATCAAGACGAGACAAAAATGATTCAGAGTAAGGTTGATTAAAAGGTTGAAGCTTTAATATACCGAAAGCCCCTGACATCCAATCGGCCTTTAATAAACCCTCTTCATTAAATTTTCTATTTGTTAAAGACTCAATGCGTTTTCTCTGTTCCATTTTACCCGGTAGTACAACTGTTTTCTCTACTAATTTACCCTTTTTATCCTTTACCATTGTGAAATATCCACCTACAAATGTATAATCTTTCAAATACAATTCATTGTTTTTTATAATCCATTTACATGTGAAACCTTTAGAGCCGTTAAACATAATATTTACGCTCCCCCCTTCATCATTACTGAATAATTTGGAATATCCATCAAAAAAAACAAATGGTGTCATTCTAAAGAAAAACATATTCCCATCTTCTAATAAGAGGGTATCACATAATGTGTCGTGATATGAGTTTAGATTTCTATAAATTGCATCACGGGTTCTCTTCTCTACATCTATGTATTGACATAATGCTATAGGCGTTATTAATGTGAACAATAACAGTAAAAAATGTTTTTTCATAGTTTGTTTTTTTTTGTTTATAATTCATGCAATGTAACTAATTTGTATAAAAAATATTATTAATGTAAATCAGTAAGTGCAATTGTTCACAAATTTATTTAGTTAAAATATTTAAATCAATAGAATGATTGCGATACATAGCTGTCATCTTTAAAGTTAATATCTTTACTCCACATTATTTAGATAACATTCTCGTGAGAAAGTGCTTTAACTTAATAATATTGCCAAATAACAACAATAATTCGAAATACCGATTCGCATTATTAATCAATGTAATCAGATCTATAGGATCTTGATATTTACTCAAAAAGTTACATTCGTTTAGTAACCAGCTACACGGCAATATCGATAAGCGTCATATAGTGAGTTTATTATTGGATAAACACTTCCTGAAATTGAGCCAGTAGAGTACTGATTATATAGATATTCAGCAGTTATTATTCTAAAAGAATCATTTGTTGAAAGTAGTAAAAAAAAATTAATAACAAAAAATATTTAAGAAAAAAAATTATGCTAAGTTTAAATTTGAATCTAATAAATGTCTTTTATCTGTAATAAACATCTCTAAATCATCATAGTGTAAAAATCGCATTGTTCTCATTTTGTGAATATTAACTGATTTTTTATTTAGAATTATTTTAAATTAGATATTATAGCAGGAAGCTCTCTTCATTACTTGGATATCATATCACTAAAAACAGAAAACTAAAATTATTAATTAGCTTTTTAGAAGAGTTATCCTGCTCAAGAATAATGGAGTAGACGACTGTTAAAAGAACCGTTTCTAAATGGTTATATATTGAAAAAATAATCTTTGTAATTCTCTGATAGAATCATATTAATGTTATTCAATTGCTATTTGAAAGAAATATTAGTCTTCAAAAAAAGTTGTAAAGTCTATTGGTATTTAATATACACTATTGGTTATAAGCAAAAACTTATTTATGAACTATTAATAATTAGAACATCATACCTTGGTGATAATAAATCGAGCAATGTATTTGAATATCTAAAATTAATTGCATCTGCCAATTTACTCGGAAAAGAATAAATATATGATAGAGAACGGATTCTATTCAAATTCTATCAGAAAATTGATTTTATTTATAATAATACGGTTATGTCTCCATACCTGAATCCAAAAAAGGGATAAAATTATGAAAAACCATAATTTATGATACTCCCCAAAAACCAGACAACGAGTTAAAATAAAGTGATTAAATAAAAGCTTTTCATAAAATTATCAAGAGGATATAATACTTTATGAAGATAAAGGAGTAATTTTAACACAAAATTCCAGCGAGTAATAAAACATAATTAATATGAGAAAATATATAATATCCATTTTTTTTTACGTTCTTTTTTTTATGACTCCAGCCTATTCCTTATGTAGTGCACAGGTAAAAAATAATGAATATTTGGTATTAGCAAATCAATCAATTAAAAATGATTCCGATTGGAATAAAGTAGTTCAAAAATTATCAACGAAACATGATAATGCTCCGGTGATTTATTATGAGCAGCATCCTGATGAATTGCTAAGTCAAGTCAGAAAAATTAAACCTAAATATGTAGGTATAGTAGATACGCCTGAGTATTTGAATCGAGAATTTATAATTCGGCTTAACAGATTTAGTAGAACTATCGATGATGATATTTATGTCGACTTTTTGTGGGGAGTTATTACCGGATATAAAGCTGCATCGGCAGAGAAGATGGTTGATAATAGCACAGAACCATTAATAATTAAAAGTTGTGTTTCAACAATTATGGAAACAGCCGAAGGAAAATGGTTTGATTCCTACGCTTATATGGATGACCAAAATATGGGAATTTATGGTTATAAGATGCCTGGGGATAAATCAGTAAAAAGAGAGAGATTACTCAAAACTGTACCTGCAACTCGCGGTTCACAGCAAGTACCGGATCTTCTGCCCATTTTTTATGAAATGTATGAGAAGGTTGATCCAGACCTGATTATTACGGCTTCACATGCTTCAGAGAAAGCACTTGAAATGCCTTTTTCTGCCGGATTTTTAAAAGCCAAAGATGGTGAATTATTTGCTGAGTTGCCCGAAGGAAATAAAAAACTGGTAGAATCAGGCAAGCGTAGGGTTTATTTGCCTATTGGCAACTGTTTGATTGGCAATATTGACAACACAAAAAATAGTATGGCCATAGCATGGATGAATAGTGCAAATGTTACAACATTTGTAGGATATGTAGTATCTACCTGGTATGGAAGAAGCGGATGGGGTGGATTAAAATATTTTTTAACTTCTCCTGGAAGATATACAATTGCAGAGTCGTTCTTTTTGAATCAACAAGACATGTTGGCTCAAATGAATAATATGTATCCCGAGATATTAGATGAGCCCTACACTTATAATGAAAGTAACATAATGAGCCTGGCTGCAGAGCGATTAGAAGAAGTTTTAGATAGAAAACCAACAAATGATGAAGTTGGTTTTTGGTACGATCTGGATGTTTTAGCTCTATATGGTGACCCTAAATGGGATGTAAGACTTATTGATAAATCCGAGGAAAGAGACTTTACAGTTACTGGGGAATATAGAGATAAGCAATATATTCTGACAATCAATACCGGTATAAATTATTCTCATCGGCTAGTATCAGGTGATCATTTTAAAGAGGTACATGTCCTGGATTTGCCATTTAGTCATATTTTTCCGGAACGATTGAATAATCCAAGATTGGCAGATGGCCAAAACTGGGATATAGTACTTGATGAAAATTTCATTCTTCTGTACAATAACGTATTTGGTCCAAATAACACATATCAGATAATTCTTAATGTTGATTGATAATGAAGAGAAATATCTTGTTAAATATTTATACTTGTTTTTCAAATTGCTTTGCTAAATTGCTCAAAATTTGGGGAGTATCATACTATAGGCGTTATTAATAAGAACAGTAATAATAAAATATTCTTTTTCATATGTAGCATTTAATTAATTAACTTTTACGCCATCAATTACCATTTTTAGCGTTTTTATTATAGCTTCTTCTTCATCAACTGTAGCTTTCCAGTTTTTTCGATCATTTGTTGTCAAAGTTTTCGGATCTATAATAGCGCCTGTGTTCTCTTGTGCGTATTGATCGTCACGCCCACCTAGTTTCCATACAACTAGTTTAAGTGAAGGAACAATATAAATACAATGGTTACCCGAACCGGATTTCCAATATGCATCTCGAGGTAAATCGGGCCAATGACCATTTGAATTAACCTCAAATTGCAAACTGTACGGATAATGAATGTTATATGGTGAAGCTTGTGAGCAATGTTTTACATACCATTTTGGTATGACTTGTTTACCGTTCCACTTACCATCATTTAACATCAGATAGCCAAAGCGGAGCATATCAGTTGCTCTCAGCGCAATTCCTCCACCTCCCGGAGTATGCTTGATCAAAGGCTGATTTCTGTAGGCGTAATTCCAATATCCCCAATCTAACTCTTTTGCTAAATATTTGTCGAGAAATTCCTGCAACTCCATTCCAGAAATGTGGCGAAGCATAATTGAAGCAATGTGCATAGATGCTGTAGCGTATGAATATCCTTCGCCAGGTTCACACCATAATGTTTTTGTTGAAAAACGAACTTTGCCATCTACAACATCTTCTTTTCCAAGAACATATTCGTCCACCATAGCTTCCCATCCATCTAAACCAACGGGATTCATAGTTTGTGGCTGATTCTTTACGTAAACTGGATTGTTCCCACGAATTCCAGCTGAGAATGATAAAAGTTGACCAAGTTTAATATTCTCCATCCTGGGATCTGATAATGGGAAAAAGTCATTAGGAAGATACTTCGGATTAAAAATTTTTTGATTTAACCTTTCAGGAAATAATTCCGGATGCTGTTCAATCAGGATTCCGATAGCTGCACTGGTAAATGATTTACCACAAGATGCCAGATTGGGAGTAGCGTCACGATGACCTTTACCAAAATATCTTTCATATACTAACCAACCATCACGGAGTACCAATAATCCACCATTTTTTGTACTTCCTTTAATATATTCAAATGCATCATCTAATTTTTGAATATCAATACCTGCTTTTTCATTGATTTCATTCGCCCCTTTTAAAGTTCTCCATCCACCGTTTAAATCGGAAGGTGGATAATATGTTCGTGAACAGCTTGATATTATGATCCCAAGTAATGTAGTTATTGTAATAAAAATTCGTAATTTCATGTCGTGTATATATTTCAGAATTATTTTAAAAAATTTATTTAATAATGATCTTTTCACCTACATTAAAAATATCACCGTCATTTGGTGAGGTAATCTTATTTGAAGGTATTTTCATTGAATGAAGATCGATTTGAAAACCAGGTGATGAAACATTCTTAAACATTTTATAAACAACAGAATCGTCTGCTATCCCTTTAAACCGAAAGGGAGCTTTCTGATTAACTGAATAATTCATATATCCCCATCCACATCCGTTTAAAACTGATAGAGCCATTGCAATTGCACCTTCATTTTTTAGCTTGTCGTCTTCATTGCAAATAATAGGCTTTCCGTACTTTTTTAGTTCATTTATTTTTATTGGAATATCTTCTATAGCTGTATTGTTAAAGTGAATAATAAAGAAATCGGATTCTTTTGTAAGAAGTGGTGGATATGCTCCATCTCCCATACCACTTGTACTTACTAAGAGGGATGGATACAATCTTTTAACCATCATAATCAATTCGTTTTGTCCTTGTTCGGTGACTAACCATTCACCATCCGGCCAGTTTTTATATCCACCATGATTATATTCGTTAGTTATTTCAAGTAAAACATTTGTGAATTTTCTTTCTTTAATCCAGTTTACTACATTTACTAACGCTTTTTTAATTTCCTCTTTGCCTTTTAATGATGAAGAATGGGAGTGTTGACGTTGATAAAAACAGGAAAGAATTACTACCGCATGCTGAGAGTCACATGCGCGGATTACTTTTTCTACGCGACCAAAATACTCTTTCCGAAGTGATCCGTCGGCATTGAATGCTGTATTTATTGCTCCCTCATAACCATGTGATCCTCCCTGAAGAGAAATCGTAAACGCATTTACTCCGTTCGACACATATTCAGAAAGCATCGCAATAAACTCGTTAGTATTAGTATCCGAATCAAAATTGGGAATATTTATCGATAATTGAGTTGACCTGTCCTCAAAAACTGAATTAACCATACGTACATTCATCAATAATCCTTCAGCTGGCGATCCCTTGTTAATAATTTGGTTGTTTAAATACCACTGATTCCCTCGAACAGTAACTTTTGTGGTGAAACTACTTTTACATCCCGAGTTTACTGAAGCAATAAAAACAGAAATAAATACAATATAATTGTATATTTTTTCCATTATGTCTTTATATAATTTCGATTTAGTCAATCATTTCAATTAATAATGTAGGTTTTCTAAATAAAGTTTAACACTGCAAGTTTAGTTAATTTATTTCAAATAAATTGATTTTAGGAAATTTTCTTTTCAAACCCCTTTTTTGGAAAAATTAGTTGTATATTTTAATTTGCTAAACTAAATTTGTTCGCAAGTGGTAAACTGTATGCTGAAGATTTACAATTAATTCTTAAATTTAAAATTAATAGATGCACCTATGAAGAAAAATTACCTGTCAACATTGTTATTTATAATCTGCAGTTTTGGAATCGCACAAAATCCTATCTGTCCTCCGGGATTGAATATTGCCGATCCCACAACCAGGGTATGGAAAGACGGTAAATTGTATCTGTATGGCTCACGTGACGAAAGTTTAAACTATTATGGTTCTTATGACCATTGGGTACTTTCCACTTCTGACCTCATCAACTGGAAATTTACACCGAATGCATTTGCCTCAAAGGGACCTTTCGATCAAGTTCCGTTTAACGACGATTTTTTGTATGCGCCTGATTGCATGTATAAAAACGATTTGTATTACTTGTATTTCTGTCAGCCTGGAGGTTTTGAAGGGGTGGCAACAAGCAATTCGCCAACCGGACCATTTACAAATGCGAAAGAGTTATATCTGAAGAAGATGAACCAAATCGATCCAGCCGTGTTTATCGACGACGATGGCCAGGCTTATTACACCTGGGGACAGTTTCAGGCCAAAATAGCAAAACTAAAACCTAACATGACTGAAATCGATACAACTACAATTGTCGAAAATGTAATTACTGAAAAAGAACACTTTTTTCATGAAGGAAATTATATGGTAAAACGTAATGGAATTTATTACATGGTTTATGCCGACATGAGTCGTAAAGGCATGCCCACATGTATAGGTTATTCCACCAGTAAATCGCCTATGGGACCTTACAAATATGGCGGTGTGATCATCGACAACGATGGATGTGATCCTAATAATTGGAACAACCATGGATCCATTGTTGAGTTCAAAGGCCAGTGGTACGTGTTTTACCACCGCACAACCAATGGAGTTGTGAATGCTCGTAAAGCCTGTGTCGAACCCATTTTTTTTAATGAAGATGGAAGTATTAATGAAGTTGAAATGACCTCTCAGGGTGCTGGAAAACCACTCGATGCCTTTTCGACAATTGAAGCCGAACGTTCCTGTTTGCTGGCTGGACGGGTACGCGTTGAATCTTACATATGGGATCAAGATAATCCATTAAATTCTGTAAACAACAACCAGCTCGGACAAATTGAAAATAATGATCGCGCGGTCTACAAGTATGTTAATTTTGGAGATGGCGCCACGTTGGTTCAAATGCGTGTGGCACCGGGTTTCAAACCTGGGAAAATTATCATCAGGATTGACAATTCATGGGGAACACCAGTTGGAACACTCGATATACCCGGCGGAGGAAATGGTAAAACATGGACATTGCTAACTTGCGGATTAAAACAAATTAAAGGAGTGCATGCTCTTCACCTTTCATTTGTTACTGAAGAAAATAACTCCTTTAATGTCGATCAATTCGTTTTTGGGAACATAGAGTAATATTATAGTGCTGTCGATAATAATATAAAGTCACTATCATTAATCTGTATTGTTGACAGCCTCAATCTGTGTATAACGGATTGGGGTTTGTCAATAAAAATCATCACAAAATAAATATATTTGCATATTGATAATTAATATAATAAAACATATAAAAATGAAATTAAAATATTTCTTCTTTATTATCCTAGTATCAATCTTGAACGTGAGCGGTTCGTGTAAAGAAAATGAGAACATCACTGAAGTTTCAGTCTCTGAAAAACCGACTGTAGAAGAAACAAAATTTATCCAACCTTTTGCAGGAACAGATGAATTAGGCAGAACGTTACCCTCATACGAAACAATAGGAAATCTTAAACAAAAAAAGCAAGTAGGAATATTTTATTTTTTATGGCAAGGAGATAATGCTTCTAAAATATCTGAAAAATATTGGGATCTAAGTAAAATTATTCCTGCTCATCCTGAAGTACTCGAAGACGGGGATAATCCGTTTTGGGGATCAACATCACGTGGTTTTTTTTATTTTTGGGGGGAACCCATTTACGGATATTACAGAGGCGATGATTATTGGGTCCATTTGAAAAACATGCAGTTATTGGCAGACGCGAATGTCGATTTTTTAGTGATTGATGCTACAAACACGATAATTTATCCTGATCAATCTGAGGCTTTAATGCTAGCAATAAAAAAGCTTTTGTCACAGGGGAAAAAAGCACCAAAACTTGTGTATTACACAAATACCGAATCTGGAAAAACTATGCAAAACATTTATAATACTTTTTATAAAAAAGGAGCACCTCGTTATCACCCTGAAACGTGGTACAACTTGGAGGGGAAACCCCTTATTATCGGAAGAACTAAGGAGGCACAAGGAAAAGATTATGAGAATTTCTTTACTTTTAGAGAAGCACAATGGCCAAACGAAACTGTTCAGAAAAACGGTTGGCCATGGATTGACTTCCAACGCCCTCAAACCGTATATATTAACTATAAAGGTCAAAGGGAAATAATCAATGTTTCGGTATCACAACATCCTAATCACATAGCAGGAATGGGAGGTTCAGCATTTTATGGCAATATGGATAACTGGGGACGAAGTTATAGAAACGGGTCGTATGGAAATCCCGAAACCGATATTGTCCATGGTTACAATTTTCAGGAACAGTGGGATTATGCGTTAAAACAAGATGTGTCTTTCATTTTTATCACTGGTTGGAATGAATGGGTTGCCGGCAGATGGGGAAGTACAGACGATAACCCCGAACATTCTTATTTTTGCGATCAGGCCAGTCCTGAATATAGTAGGGATATTGAACCTACTTTTACTGCTGGAATAAAAGACAACTATTATATGCAGATGATAGCAAATATTAGGCGATATAAGGGAATGAATGCCTTTCTCGAAGTAAGTAAAGAAAAAATAATTAATAATTTCAACGATTGGAACGATGTGAAACCTTTGTACATAGACTATACGGATGATACCCAACATCGGAATCATCCTGGGGCAGAATCAAATCCGCCGAAAACATATATCAATAGCACAGGGAAAAACGACTTTTACATTCTTAAAGTAGCCAGAGATAGCAAAAACTTATATTTTTATGCGGAGACGGCCAACAACATTTCGTCTGATAAAAGCAACAATTGGATGAATCTATATTTAAATTCTGATAGGAAACACACAACTGGATGGTATGGATATGATTATCGCATTATTAATGGAAATCAACTACAGAGATATACGAATAATAAATGGGAATCTTTTAAAACCATTGAGACTAAACAAGAAGTCAAAAAAATAATGTATGTTTTTCCTGCGGAGTATTTATCATTAAATACCTCCACTTTAAATTTTGAATTTAAATGGTCGGATAATATGCAAACCAACGATCCTATGGATTGGTATGTAAACGGGGATGTTTCCCCAGAAGGAAGATTTAATTATATTTATAAGACAACCAAATAAAACAATTCTAATTGAATTACAAATAAATAACATTTTAACTTTTTATTTTTTGTATTAATAATACGATTTATCTAACTTTGAGGATTATATCCTATTAATAATCTGAAAATCAATATAGTGAAATTTAAATTATATCTCATGAAAAAGTATTTGTGTTCATTTTTTTTACTTATTTTATTTAGTTGTTCAGTAAATAAAAATATTCAAATTCAATCTAAAATTGACTATGAATCAACAACATCATCTGAATATATTACTTTAGTAAAAATAGCTAATACAAATATTAAACCCACACGTATACTTCAAATTACAGACTCACATATTACTTTTGCCGGTCCAGAAGACTATGAGTATACTCAATACTCTTCACGTATGGCAGCTGCTTATGAGAATGGTGAACATTATAAAACTGGTAAACCTATTAGTCGTATAGAAGCATTCTCTGCCATTCTTAAAGAAGCAAAACAATTGAATGTTGATTTGATACTGCTAACTGGCGATATTCTTAATTATCCTTCCAAACGAGCAGTTCAGTTTTTAATTGAAGAATTGAACAATTGTGGTATTCCATATCTCTACATTGCTGGGAATCATGATTGGCATTTAGAAGGGATGTCTGGGTTAAGTTACAATTTAAGAGAAAAGTGGAGAAAAGATATACTACTTCCACTTTATCAAGGTGAGAACCCATCACATTATGCTAGACAAATAAATGGAATAAATTTCTTAATGATAGACAACTCTACCTATCAAATAACATCTGAACAATTAAAATTCATTAGTAAACAAATGAAATTAGGATTACCAATCGTTGTAGGGATGCACATTCCAGTAAGTATTGATGGCCAATTATATGGTATTGGAAATAGAAGTTGGGGTGCCTCCACCGATAAGGGTTATGAAATTGAACGTAGAGAACGATGGCCTGCAGAAGGACACAATCAAGAGACTTATGATTTCGTAAAGCTATTGCTCAATTATCCAATATCTATCGTGATGTGTGGTCATATACACATATTTAAAAATGAGCGAAAAGAGGGATTCATGCAATTTACAACACCTATGGGCCGATATGGATACTATCGTGTGATAGATATTATGCCTGCAAAATAATTTGAAAATTATTTATACTTAAACAACTTAAATCTTTTCCTAAAGTATTTTTTATGAAAAATATAAAGCTTTGTTAGATAGTAAAAATGGTATTTATAGGACAAGTTGTTAAATTTGCAATACTAGAAAAATGAGTTATTTGAAATATTTAGGTGCTAATTCGGGATTATTGGTTTTTTAAAATTGAAAAGTATTGATAAGTGTCAGTATTATAAATGAATATATAAAGCGGGTTCGAGTCCCTTCAGCCACACAAAATCTCTTTTAGGATAAATCTTAAAGGAGATTTTTTTGTATTTACAATATTAATGCTACTGAATAACAGATTTATGAAAAGCTCTCAACCAGTGCCTCAGCGCAGCGTTCTCCATCCATTGCCGCAGATACTATTCCTCCTGCATATCCAGCACCTTCGCCACACGGGTACAAACCTCTTATTTCAAAGTGCTCCAAACTCTCCCTATCACGGGTGATGCGTACAGGAGAAGAGGTTCGACTCTCTATTGCTATGATTATAGCATCATTTGTCAAAAAACCCTTATAGCGTTTTCCTATTTGTAGAAAAGCATCTTGTAAACGGGTACGGATAAATTCTGGCAGCCATTCGTGTAGTGCAGAGGATACAATACCTGCAGAATAAGAACTATTGGGAAGATCATTACTTTTTTTGTTTTTAACAAAATCTACTAAGCGTTGTGCTGGAGCTGTTTGTGTTTTTCCTCCCTTTACCCAAGTAAGTTCTTCTATATCTTCTTGAAATTTCATCATGGACAATTCCTCATATTTAGCATAATCGGGCAAATCCTCTGGATGAATTTCAACTACTATTCCTGAGTTAGACCATTTAGAGCCTCTGTTGCTTGCAGACATCCCATTCACTACTACTTGTTTTTCGTTACTTGCTATCGGAACTATTACTCCTCCGGGACACATACAGAATGAATATACTCCTCTGCCTGCTGATTGGACCACAAAATTATATTCTGCTGCAGGTAGATATTCTCCTCGTCCTTCTGGGTTGTGATATTGAATTTGGTCGATTAAGTGAGCTGAATGTTCGATCCGAACACCTATTGCAAATCCTTTTGCTTCTATTTTTATTTTTTGCTCGTGGAGCATAGAGTAAACATCTCGTGCAGAATGCCCAGTAGCTAGTATAACTTTTCCTACAAATATTTTTCCTGTATTAGTTTCTATGCCCTCTACACTATTGTTTTTTATTATCAACTTATCCATACGGGTCTCAAAATGGACTTCTCCTCCCGATTCTTCTATTTGCATTCTCATCCTTTCTATGATACCTGGTAATTTATCGGTACCGATGTGTGGATGTGCGTCAATCAAAATATCTGTAGAGGCTCCATATTGACAGAATATTCTTAATATTTTATCTACATTTCCTCGTTTTTTACTTCGAGTATATAGCTTTCCGTCAGAGTATGCTCCTGCTCCTCCTTCTCCAAAACAATAATTTGATTCTGGATTTACTACATTGTTTTTACTTACTTGTGCTGTATCCTTTTTTCTATTTCTAACATTCTTACCTCGTTCTACTACTATCGGACGTATTCCTAATTCGATAAGCCGCAGTGCGGCGAATAAGCCAGCAGGTCCGCAACCAACAACTATCGCTTGGGGTGCTTCGGATATATTTTTATATTCTATTTCTTCAAACTGAGATTCTGGCTCACTCTCCTCTATATATATATTAAGTGTTAAATTAACGAAAACATTACGTTGTCGAGCATCTATTGATCGCTTTACTATTCGAACAGCTTTTATTTCGGAAATCTGTATGTCTAATTGACTGGCCACTTTTTGCTTAATGCTTTCGGTGCTTGATGCTTCTTTGGGACTTACTTTTATAATAATTTCTTTTTGCATTATTTATTTATTAAAAAATTCTGTGAAACATCTATTTATCTTCGAATTAACTTGTGTGATATAGTAAACAAAAACTTTGGTACTAAATAGCATTGAACCGTTGGCTTATTGCCACCGCAGCAACGTAGGCTGTTGTCCACGCTGCCTGAAGGTTGAATCCTCCCGTTATGGCATCAATATCTAATATCTCACCTGCGAAATAGAGGTTTGGGCAGTTTTTACTCTCCATCGTGTTAAATTCTATGCACTCTAAGCTCACACCTCCACAGGTTACAAATTCATCTTTAAATGAGCCCTTACCATGGACTGTGTACTGATCGTTACTGAGAAGATTTATTATCTTGTTGATACCCCTTTTTCCAAGATCTACCCACTTACGATCTGTTGGGATTTCGGCTTTTTTAAGTATGTGAAGCCACAACCTTGATGAAATATTATAGGGACATACATTAGCAACTTTCTTTTGAGGATTTTCACGGACGATTGAGTTTATGTACTCGGCTATTTTATCGCAGTTCACCTCATTTGTCCAACTCACAAGTATGTTGAAGCGATACTGTTTTTCGTTTATCAATTTTGCACCATAGGATGATAATTTCAATATAACCGACCCACTCATTCCCCAATGAGTTATCAGAAGTGCTCCTGATGCTTTGAGGTTTGTGCCTTCGAGGGATACCATTGCGTTCTCTGCAACAACTCCCATCAGCTCTCTAATCGAGTCACTGGGAATATTGAAGGTGAATAAAGATGGTACGGGCAAAATTATTTTATGACCTAAAGCCTCTAAATAGCTCAATCCTTCTGCTTTAGGACTTCCTCCTGTTGTTATAGCTACCGCATCAAAGGTGCACCTAGTATCGGCATTAAATGTGAGGGTGTATCTTTCGCCACTGGTTATCGAAGTCAGTCTATGCAAAGTCTTTACCGATATACCCAACTCTCGGGCGAGTTTAATAAAAGTTACAATGATTTGATTCGAGTCTTGCGAATAGGGAAAAATACATTGGTCGTCTTGAGTAACCAAGGGCACACCTGCATCTTCAAACCATTTGTATGTATCTCTGTGGCCGAATAGACGGAATGCACGTTTTAATAATTTATCACCACGGGGATATGCTCGATTCAATGTCTTTATCTCAGCAAATGAATTTGTGAGATTACATCTTCCACCTCCTGATATAGCTACTTTAGTTAAAACTTTTGCACTTTTCTCAAATATGGTTACATCGATATTTGGAGCTAATCGCTTTAGATTTATTGCCAAGAAAAAACCTGCCGCACCTCCACCGATTATGGCAATTGTCATATTACTAATTTTATGCAAAAGTAATATTTCTATTACATATTATTCGTTTATTCTTTCAATAAATGTGTTTCATCATAAATGATCACTGGAGTTGTGCAATATGTAGTTATCTAAGTTGTTTGAATTCATATAACTTCATTTTAGAAGTCTTATTTCTATGACCAATCAATGACTACTATCAGCAAATATAGTAACAATCCCTCAAAACAATAATAGATTTCTAAATTTCAAAACATTTATAGTTACCCTCCTTTATTAGTGCCTCCTTTGTTTCCATTGTCTATTTACTGTCGGGTATAGTACTCCCAATTAACTGGAGAAATTTATTAGCAAGTTAATTGGGAGTACTATATTCAAAATCTTCGAAACTTAAAATTTCGTATTCCATAATGACAATGTAGAAGTTGTTCAACAATAGTTCTACATAGAAAATAAAGGTTTTACAAGTAAAATTGTAAAACCTTTATTATCAACTTGTGGTCCCACTTGGGCTTGAACCAAGGACTCCCTGATTATGAGTCAGGTGCTCTGACCAACTGAGCTATGGGACCTTCGTTTCGATTTTATCACGAAAGCGGGTGCAATATTACTACTTTTTTTGGAATTCTCCAAACAGAAATAACGTTATTAAATTAATTCTCAATTTTGATCTGGCTCTATCCAATCGCCATTGTCTTTGATTAATTGCACAAGATGTTCTACAGCTTGTGCCGAAGGAATGTTTTTCTCGATACATACTTTCTTCTTGTAAAGTGAAACTTTGCCATGTTCCGCACCAATATAACCATAATCGGCATCTGCCATTTCACCTACACCGTTAACAATACAACCCATGACACCTATTTTCAGATGTTTCAGATGTGAAAATGATTTTTTGATATCGGCGACAGTAGTCTGAAGATCAAACAAGGTTCTTCCACAACTCGGACAAGAAATAAACTCTGTTCTGCTAGTTCTTACACGAGCTGCCTGCAAAATACCAAAAGCATATGAATCTATGTCTTTAGATTCTATTGTACCTCTGTTGCTCAGCATTATTCCATTACCAAAACCATCAAGTAATAAAGTACCTAAATCTACACTGGCTTTCACCTGAATGTCCTCCGAAATGTCCTCATTATATGAACGTTGAATAACAACTGGGACTTTTAACTCTTCTATAAGTAATCGATGAAAAAAGGCACGTTGCTCACCCACACCATTTACATGATTTGTATGTAAAACAACAACAACATCATTCGACAATTTCAATATTGAAATAATTTCGTCATTTAACTCAGCATATGATAAATGAAGGAATTTCAGTTTTGCAGAGCAGGATTTCAACTTTGTTAAAGTTTGAATAGTGAATAACGGAAATTTATCAATTCTGTCATTCCAGCCTTCTATATCTACTATTGCTTTTAGTCCTTTTGGAAAATTAGAAGGAACGGAGCTTCCAACATACACAAAATCAGGTATGTTATGCGGACTTATAGAGAAATCATTTACATTGCTTCTGTCCGAAATCACTACAGGTGGAAAATCTCCACCGATATTCCAAACAGCAGTGGTTTCTCTTTTGTCAGTTGAGAATGGAGAAAAACCTGCATATGTAGCACCTTCAATTTTTGGATGATTTTGTCTTATAGAAATATAATCAACTAGTTTTTTTGCTACAGGAATCTCAGCTTCAGGATCTTCACTTAACGATACTCGAACGGTATCGCCCAATCCATCAGATAATAACGCACCAATACCAACAGCAGATTTTATTCTGCCGTCTTCACCGTTACCGGCTTCAGTTACACCCAAATGCAATGGGAAATGGATGTTTTCTTTATCCATTTTATCAACAAGCAGTCGCACCGTTTTGGTCATCACTAATGTATTAGAGGCTTTCATGGAAATCACAATATCTGTGAAATTCTCTTCTATAGCAATCCGGAGATATTCCATACATGATTCAACCATACCATCAGGGGTATCTCCATATTTGGTCATGATCCTATCAGATAAAGAACCGTGATTAACCCCTATACGAATTGCAGTATGATGTTCTTTACAACTATTCAGAAAAGGTACAAACTGAGCTCTAATCTTTTCTAGTTCAACAGAATACTCTTGTTCTGTGTATTCTTTTTCTGCAAAAAGCTTTTGTTTATCAACAAAATTCCCTGGATTGATACGTACTTTTTCTGCTATTTTTGAAGCTGCTAGTGCTGCTCGGGGATTAAAATGAATATCCGCCGACAAAGGTGTATCGTACCCTTTGTTGCGTAAAGCATCTTTGATATTGTTTAGATTCTCTGCTTCCCTCACACCTTGAGTAGTTAGGCGGATTAACTCTCCACCTGCAGCAATAATACGCTCACATTGAGCAACACTTGCCTCAGTATCAAGCGTATTTGTATTTGTCATTGTCTGAATTACAATAGGATAATCACCTCCCATCATAATATTTCCTATATGTACATCAACCGTTGGTCTACGGTGATAATTGAAATAATCTATCATATTCTATTTATTTTTTCAGGGGTAATATCTCAATCCAGTAACCATCTGGGTCGACAATAAAATAAAGTCCCATATCAAAGTTCTTATAACACACACAACCCATCTGCTTATGAAATGCTTTAACTTCTTCATAATCACCAGGAACGCGCACACATAAATGCTGTTCGTTATCACCCATGTTATAGGGTTTGTCCCAATCTTTCAGCCAAGTCAACTCCAAAAGAAAACCGGTACTGCCATCACCCAGATATACAATTATATACGTACCATCCGCAGCTTCAATTCTCCGCACTTCTTTTAGTCCCAGTGAGTCATCATAGAACTTAATACTTTTTTCAAGATCGAAAACATTGATATTGTAATGATCAAATCTACAATTAACTTCCATTCTAACTATAATTTAAAAGATTGTCCTTGATGAGATAGTGTTAAATAATTGCAATTATAAGTTTTAGCAACATCAGCAAAAGCGTTTGCACTTTCATATTCTTCACTAAAATGCATCGGTAAAAAATAATCAGTCTGAATTCGAGTCACAAACTGTTCAGCTCCTTTCATATAGTTTTTCCCTAATCGGGGATCTACAGGAAACATAGCTAAAAATATACGTTGAAGATTCTCAGTCATTAACTCAAGTTCGCACAAATAATTGTTCTCGTAAATCAAAGCATCCGCCGATGGCACTTCTTCGCTCCAATGCCAATTATTCAAATCTCCGGCATGGAAGATATATTTATCGTCAACTTTTATTAAAAAAGAGCCTCCAATATCTGTTGAGCCGAATGCTTTCACCATCAAATTCTCATCTTCAAAGGTACAACTTTTATCAAGATAAATCACATCTGCAACCTTCTCACCGGTTGATTCAGCAATCTCACCAGAGAAAATATAGTGAATATTCTTTTTCCTCTCTTTCCAGCTAAAAACCTCTTTGGTATAATGGTCCGGGTGCGAATGCGAACAAAACACATATAAGTCTTCCTGTTTATTCAACAGATAATCATGAACCCACTTAGAGCCATCCGCTTGTTTTGTATCTTTATAAAAATCAAATATCATGGAAAAGCCTTCACATTCCACCACATAACAACTATGAAAAATATATGTAACCCTCATTTATTCATTTAATATTTATATACAATGTAAAAAAAAGAATTTTCCAGTTCGGAAAATTTGAACAGACCCAATAAAAAGTTATATTTGCAGCAAATTATATTTTAATTAATTGAGAAAAATGTTAATTCATCTTTTTCAATTAATCAGAATATATACGTTAAACTAATTGACTGAATTAAACAATAATTTGTATCGTATTTGTTCTGTAGTAAAACACGTAAAAAGACAAGTTGTTTAAACCTCTTGAATTTTTCACACTAATTATATAAGATAAAATGACAACTACAAGAAGAGATTTCTTAAAAAAGGCTGCTTTTGCAGGTGCAGGAATTGCATCAACAACCATAGGTATGAATGCTGCAGAAAAGCAAAACATTATTACACCTCAAAAAAAACGCACAACTTCAAAATCCGGGAAAATTAGAGTAGGTTTTATTGGAACGGGATTCCGTTCACAAGAACATTTTAATAACATTTTATCATTTCCAGATACAGAAGTTGTGGCTATATGCGATATATCAGATTTTTCACTGAACATGACTAAGGAAACTTTCAAAAAAAGAGAAAAAGACTTCCCTAAAGTGTACAAAGGTGGTGAACTTGAGTATGAGAACATGCTAAAGAAAGAAGAATTCGATGTCATTATTATTTCAAGTCCGTGGGAATGGCATGTACCTATGTCTGTAGCTGCCATGAAAGCGGGAGTTCCTTATGTTGGTGTTGAAGTTTCTGCTGCCAACACAATGAAAGAATGCTGGGATTTAGTAAATACATCTGAAGAAACCGGTTCTCAATTGATGATTCTGGAGAATGTTTGCTATCGACGAGATGTGATGGCTGCTTTAAAAATGGCACGTGAAGGACTTTTTGGAGAACTACTTCATTGCCGTTGCGGATACGAACATGACTTGCGGGCAGTAAAATTCAACGATGGAAAATCATATTCATATGTTCCGGGAACAGAATTAAAAATGGGACCAGGGGCTATGTCTGAAGCCGCTTGGCGTACATTTCACTCTGTAAACAGAAACGGAGATATTTATCCTACTCACGGCATTGGTCCTGTGGGCAACTGGCTGGATATCAACTACGGAAACCGATTCACCTCACTTTCTTCCATGGCTACCAAAAGTAGAGGTCTTCACAAATTCATTGTGGACAATGGAGGGGCAAACCATCCATATGCAAATATCGACTTTAAATTAGGAGATATTGTAACTACAATGATTAACACCATAAAAGGTGAAACCATAATTGTTACTCACGACACTAACTCGCCTCGTCCATATTCTTTAGGTTTCCGACTTCAGGGAACTGAAGGTGTTTGGTACAACGATGGCGACACACTTTATATTGAGGGGCAATCGAAACCACACGAATGGGATAAATCGGGCGACTGGTTCAGTAAGTACGATCACTCACTTTGGAAAAAATATGGAGATGAAGCTCAAAATGCAGGACACGGCGGAATGGATTTTATTATGATGACAGATTTATTTAATGCCATACGTGAAAACAGACCTGTTCCTATAGATTGTTATGATGCTGCTGCATGGAGTGCCATATCTGCTTTATCGGAAGAATCAATTGCACAAGGTGGAACATCGGTAGATTTTCCTGATTTTACCCGCGGAAAATGGATCAACAGAACAGCTCATTTTGCTTTGGAGCAATAAATTCTTTGAGGTTTCTTGACTGATTTTGCATTTACTATTACACGAATAGTGTTTTTAAATTAATATATTATTGACTCTATATAGTCCTTAACCGGACACACTAGTGATATTAAATATTAACTAAATTCAAACATTATGAAGAAGTATTTAGCAGAATTGATTGGTACTATGGTACTTGTATTGATGGGATGCGGAGCTGCAGTATTCGCAGGAGTAGAACAGAATTTTATATCTGTTGGAACTTTAGGAGTAGCATTCGCATTCGGACTTTCAGTGATTGCAATGGCATATGGAATAGGGAGTATTTCGGGATGTCATATTAACCCGGCAATTACTTTGGGTGTATGGATTACTGGTAGGATGAGTGGAAAAGATGCAGGAATGTACATCCTTTTTCAGATAATTGGTGCAATTCTGGGTTCATCTATTCTATATTTTCTTGCAAAAGACTCAGGATCAACAACCACATTGACGGGTGCAAACGGATTTTCAGAAGGTCATTTGGGGCAGGCATTTGTTGCTGAAACAGTATTTACTTTCATCTTTGTACTTGTAGTACTGGGAGTTACTGCTAAAAATGGACTTAACAAGTTTGCTGGTTTAGCAATCGGGTTAACGTTGGTTTTGATCCATATTGTTTGTATACCTATCACAGGAACTTCGGTTAATCCGGCCAGAAGTATCGGTCCTGCCATTTTCGCAGGTGGTACAGCACTAACTCAATTATGGGTATTTATTGTAGCTCCTTTCCTCGGTGCAGCAATAGCCGCCTTGGTTTGGAAAGGGATAACTATAGAAAATGATCCTGTTAAAATCAAAGTGTCAGAAGAATAAGAATCTCTTTCAATTATTAGAATACAAAGGAGTGGGTTTTACCTCTCCTTTGATCATTTACTGGTAGTTACTAATAGCAATTACTCATAATCAAAAAGCTTAAAACAGAAGAAAGTATGATTAATTAGTATATTATCGAACTATTTGGATAATTAAACGTTGTGATATTGCACATTTTTTGTATTTTTGTGCATCATTTGTCTTCCTGAAAATATAATGAGGAAGAATTTATGTGAAATCAAAACTATAAATAAGATGAATCACAGATTACTAGAAGGAAAAAGAGGAATTGTTTTTGGTGCATTAAACGATATGTCCATTGCATGGAAAGTAGCGGAAAGAGCTGTAGAAGAAGGAGCAATCATTACTTTATCAAATACTCCCGTCGCCGTGCGTATGGGTGAAACAGCAGAATTAGGTAAAAAGTTAAATGCAGAAATCCTTCCGGCAGATGCTACAAATGTAGAAGATCTGGACATGGTTTTTACTAAATCCGTTGAAATATTGGGTGGCAAAATCGACTTCGTTTTACACTCAATTGGAATGTCACCCAACGTAAGAAAAAAACGCACTTACGATGATATTGATTATGATATGTTGAACAAAACATTAGACATTTCTGCAATTTCTTTTCATAAGATGTTGCAATCTGCAAAAAAGTTAGATGCAATTTCTGAAGGTGGATCAATCATTGCCCTATCGTACATAGCAAGTCAGCGTACTTTCTACGGTTATAACGACATGGCTGATGCAAAAGCCCTGCTGGAATCAATCACACGTAGTTTTGGATACATTTATGGACGCGAAAAAGGGGTAAGAATTAACACAATATCTCAGTCGCCAACACTCACTACCGCCGGAAGTGGCGTTAAAGGTATGGAAGATTTGATGGATTTCGCAAATCGTATGGCTCCTATTGGAAATGCAACAGCAGATGATTGTGCTGATTATTGCATTGTCATGTTTTCCGACTTAACAAGAAAAATAACTATGCAAAATCTATATAACGATGGTGGATTTTCAAGCATGGGAATGAGTTTACGTGCAATGAAACAATACAGCAATGCTATTGAAGAAAATAGGGACGAGAATGGTAAAATTATTTATGGATAATTCTTCTGTCTTTTCACATAAAAATAGCTTTGATTATTGCATCAGAGCTATTTTTTTATATTTTTGTTGTCGCTATGTTATTAAAAATCTATCAAGATAATCCAAATCCGCGTGAAATAGACAAGGTGGTCAAAGTTCTTCAGGATGGCGGCACTGTTGTTTATCCAACCGATACATTTTATGCTATCGGATGTGATGCACTGAATGTTCGTGCAGTAGAGAAAATATGTGCATTGAAAGGAATTAATCCAAACAAAAGTAACCTTTCTATCATATGTAATGATTTAAGTAATATCAGTGAGTATGCAAAAGTAAGTACACCGATATTTAAAATAATGCGAAAAAACTTACCAGGTCCCTTTACTTTTATCCTTCCAACAACATCGTTACTCCCAAAGATTTACAAAAACAAGAAAACAGTAGGCATTCGCGTTCCGGACAATTCCATTATTCGTGAGATTGTTCTCCAATTGGGAAATCCCATTATGAGTACCTCAATATTTAATGAATCAGAAGAGATAGAATACTCAACCAATCCGGAACTTATTTACGAAAAGTGGCAAAATTTCGCAGAGATAGTAATTGATGGTGGCGTTGGAGGTATTGAACCATCAACAGTTGTTGATTGTAGCGGCGAAGAACTTGAGATAATTCGTCAAGGAAAAGGCAAGTTAAATTTCTGAAAAATCAAATTACAGATTAATACTTTTCAATTTATATTGTCTAAGACGAATATGAATATTATTTTTCGAAAAATGAAAAGATCAATAAATATACTTATAGCCGTAATTATTTTAGCAATAACGGCTATTTCATGTGAGTCCGATCCCATCTTCACTTCAAGAGATCGAAATAATCCACAAGATGATGGAACCGTGTCAATTAATACAGTCTCACAGTTTGTTTACGACGGTATGTCATCGTTCTATTTATGGGCTGACAGTATGAAAAACAAGAAACCGACTACGACTGACACGGATCCGAAAAAGTATTTTAATAGTGTTTTGTCTAAAACGGACATCCAACATGGATGGTCGTGGATTACTGATGATGTTGATGCTCTGCTTGCTGATTTTTCTGGAGAGTCAACAGGAGCTTATGGTTTTTCACCTTTAGCATTATGGTCAGATAATACAAAAACTCGCATTTTAGGTTTTGTAAGATATGTTTATCCAGGTACACCCGCCGACAAAGCTGGATTGAAAAGAGGTGACGTTATCACGCATGCAAATGGATTAAAGCTGAATGGTAATAATTATGGGGTACTTTTTGGTTCAAATAGTGAAACTACTTTCACGGTTCTCGACCAGAATTTGATGAATGAAAGACAAATTAAAATGACTCCTGCAACAATCAATACGGACCCGGTATTATTTGCTGACGTATTTGAAATAGACGGAAAAAAGTTTGGATATTTGTTCTACACAAGTTTCATTACGGACTATAACGAAAGTCTTTACCAAGTATTTTCAACTTTTAAACAGGCTGGCGTCACTGATTTAATACTGGACTTAAGATATAACCCCGGTGGTGGAATTTCAGCGGCGACTTACCTGGCTTCACTTATAGCTCCGGAAAATGCTGTAAAAAATAAAGAGGTTTTCACGATAATGAGTTACAATGATGCAAAAAAAAAGGATAGAAACGACTACTTAGGAGTATATGAAACTAAATACTCTGATCCATTAACGGCAAATCTAAATTTAGATAAAGTTTATATTATAGCTACTAGAGATTCCTATTCCGCATCCGAATTAATTACTCACTGTTTAGCTCCATATATGACAGTAGAACATATTGGTGAAAAAACAGGGGGAAAATACACGTTTTCTTGGACTGTACATGCATATAACACCTTTGGAGACTATGTTCAAAATGTCTATGTCGAAAGTTCATTAAATGCAACTGAAAAAGAGGAACTGAAGAATTGGGCAATGCAACCAATTGTAGGTAGATACACGGATAAGAATAAAGTGGATTTCATTGCTACTGACGGATTAATCCCTGATTATCCTATTAAATCGCAGGAATATAACACAAAAACATGGAGACCGATTGGAGATACAAACGACTATCTTTTTGCCAAGGCTATTTCATTGATCACTGGTCGGCCTTACACAACAGCAACACTTTCAACAAGAAGTGCTGCAATTCAACAATTCGAAGATGCTGGATTGCATTCTCAGATTGAGAATATTTACAGAGATGGGGTAATCATTGATAATCCAACATTACTTCATCCTATCCATAAATAAATTATCGATTAGATATATTTAAAACAACCGATTATTTCAACCATAATCGGTTGTTTTCATTAATAAGATTGTTTTCTATTGATAGGTATTTTATGTACTCATCACGACTGAGAACGTGTTGAAGGTCTTCATCTCGTTTATTTTTCAACTTTTCAATTTTCTTTTTGGAATTACACAAAAAACAGGTCTCTGCCTTTTGAATATCTAACAAAAAATTCAATTCCAACACTTTGAGCTGCTCTGCTTTTTGCTCGTCAAAGCCTATCGATTGTTGCATGCGCAACACTTTCCTATTCACGCTTTCCCTGAAAACATTTTCGGTGATGGATGATTGTGTCATTGCAGAAGCAATAATTACAAATATAAAGGTAGATAGTAAAATAAACTTTTTCATTACAGTCCATATTTGATTATTAATATTGACTTCAAACACAATCAACAGTTTAAACTAAGTTGAACTTTTCAGGGATTTCATCAATAATAGAAAACAAATCCTCCACACTATTGGCTCTGAGCATAGCAATACGTGTGGGTTTGAAATCGGGAATCCCCTTAAACAAAGGTGATGAAGCTAAATGTCTGCGGATATGCAATATCCCTCTTCTTTCGTCTAAACGTTCAACACTTTGATTTACCTGTTGCTTCAAAACATCTAGATACCATCCAAAAGATTCTTGTGGCAAAAGTTCTCCAGTTTGCAGATAATGCTTCACTTCCTGAAAAATCCATGGACGACCAAAAGTGGCTCTTCCAATCATTACTGCATCTACACCTGTCTCGTCAAACCGTTTTTTACATACCTCGGCCGAATCGATATCGCCATTTCCAATAATCGGAATATGGATTCGAGGATTATTTTTCACTTCACCTATCAGTGTCCAGTCTGCTTCTCCTGTGTACATTTGAGCACGTGTACGTCCATGAATTGTCAGTGCTTGAATACCACAATCTTGCAGTTGTTCAGCAAGTTGAGTGATTATTTTTGAATCACTATCCCACCCTAGTCGAGTTTTCACCGTGACAGGAATATTTATGGCTTTCACCACTTTCTTCGTGATTTCAAGCATCAACTCCGGAGTACGTAACATTCC
>Ga0265294_10000673_pt1 | contig 46030 bp, 35 predicted proteins | sample MunlanPumphouse3_FD_192504 | JGI IMG/M metagenome (GOLD analysis project Ga0265294, IMG submission 192504) | Groundwater microbial communities from a municipal landfill in Southern Ontario, Canada - Pumphouse #3 | ecosystem: Environmental > Aquatic > Deep subsurface > Groundwater | place...
ATGGCAGGGTTCTCACAAGGCGGAAGCCAATGCGGCTTTTTTCACCCGACGGGAGGGAGGCATCACGAGATGCCGACCGGCAGAGCGACGCGCGGTCGAACCAGCTGCCTCCCCGTATCACGCGGTGATCATCCATCGCATGCCAGTCCAGGCACCACTCCAAAACGTTGCCGTGTGTGTCATAGAGCCCCCAGGCGTTGGGCAGTTTACCCCCAACCGGCTGTGGTCGTGTGTTTGCTGGCGGAATGGGCTCGCTGTATTTGTACCACCCCAATACGTTTAGGTATTGATTGGTGTTGCCGTTGTTATTTTCAATTACACCCGTATATAATGCGTTTGCAATGCCGTCGTTGAAGATGGTCGTTGTGCCTGCGCGGCAAAAATATTCCCACTGCGCCTCAGTCGGCAAATCGAATTCGGGAATACCTGTCTTGGTCCGCAGCTTGCCCATAAAGGAGCTAGGGTTCACAGCCGTATTCGAGGGCCAGTCCACAGCCGGGTCATCAGTATTATTCGGATTCTCACGAATCTGGTAGTATGAAACTTCGAACTTTGCCCGCATGTCTGTACCGCTTGTGCCGTTCATTATACGATCCCACTGCTGCTGCGTGACCTCGAAGACCCCTACGTACATATCATTGGTCAGAGTCGTGTCGTTATCACCGGTTTGGGTTTCCCCCATTTGGTAGGAGCCTGCCGGAACGCGGCGCAGGACTAGCTTATCGGTTTTATAGATGTCGTTGGTTGTCACGCCGAGCCAAACCACGGATTTGACCACGACCCTGTCGTTGGTCACCGGATTGCGAATCCACGCGCCCCATTCATTGTTTGTGATGGCTGCCTCGGTGGCATATTCGATTTGGTCAGCCGCACCCGCGCTCTTGGTCAGGTCAACGATCATGTAGAGCGGCGGCGGGGTTGGGATAAGCGCCACGCTGAACTGGGTTAATATTTGGTTGTTGGTGTAGGCGGTTTTTGTCGGATCCCAGACGATACGGTGTGGGCCGCAGGACACGCCATAGAGGTCCCCTGTGAACGAAGAGAGGGGGAGTGCGAGTGAGTCCACACCGTCTTTCGTCACAACCATAATGTCCAGCTGCTGCGTCGAATCACACGTCATAACATAATCGATATCCACTAGCCGGCTCCACGGCCAGCGCTGTCGCACCATGACATCGCTGATCACCGTATCCGTTGCCAGCGCATGCTGCGTGAAACAAGCCGCAAATACTACCATCGCTATCTTGATTGCTGTTTTTATTTTCATTTCGCTTTTCCTTTATCGTTTTGTTCGATTTGCTTAAGGTTCTATAGACATATAATAATTAAAACGTCCAATACCGGTCGCGGCTCAGGAACAGGTAACCCGGTGCCCCCAGTACTTCAACATAAAAGTCCTCGAAACGGCCTTTGCCGGGCCGCTCGACCTTCAACTGCCACAAACCTCCTACGGTGCCCTGACCCTCCGTGGCCGTAAAACGTTCCATCAGGGAGATGGCATCTTGAGTCCAGACGGCCTTTCCAGACGGATCGGTTACGGTCGCCTTGATCAACTCGCCGTCGCCGTCGCCTGCCACCCCGAAGGCAAACACACCCGTTCCCTGCGGAAGCGCCGCAAACAAAGTCCCCGTGCTGCTGATTAAGTTGACCGCCTTTTTTGTCGTATCAAAAGCCACCGGCACGTTCGCCTCCAGCAGGAGGAAGGCGTTGGCGCCGACTTCCACATCTAACATGTAAAACCCTGTAACCTCGGGCGTGAAACGAATCTCCGTGCGCTCCTTGAACGGCAGTGGCGGCACCTTTTTGACCACCTTGCCGGTCGACGAACGCACAAGGTGCACTTTCGCAACGTTCGGATATTTACCAACCGGAGAATGCTGCCCGACCAGGATGGCTTCAATACCCGCCGTCGCATAGAACATATACGCGCCGTTGCGGCGTAACCGCATCGGAGGAAGCTTCTGCAAACCTTCAACCCCGTCCACCACGTGCGCCTTCGTGAGGTCAGCAGACACCCGCGGCACCCGCACGGTGAAACGCGGAGGAAACGTCGCCGCCAGCCACTCCGGCGTCAGCATGATCTTCTGCCGCGTCCCGCCCTGCTCCACCATGACCCTGCCCGTCAGCGCAGTCACTGTCTCGGAATCAACGGCGTTGTTCTTGCACATGAGCCACGGACGGAGCACAGGCTGCCGTATCGTCATCCGATCCAGCCGGATGCCGCCCACAGGCCATTCATCCGTGCTGCGGTTTGAAAACAGAATGTCGGGATAGATGTTCGTGGTCGCCGCGCAATCCGCGATAACGCACTGGTCAAAAGCCAGCTTAATGCCGGAAGCGGGTTTGCGGTCCACGAACACGCCGTTGCGCTTGGATTTTTCGAACACGCAATCGGTAAAGGTAATGCTGCCGCGCACCGCGTCATCGTCGGCGTTGCCAGTGCTTACCCGTACCGCCCTGGAATCGCCGGATGATCGACAGTTCTCGATCAGAATCGAGACGGGTTCGGATTCACGCGTCAGGAGAGGCAAGGAGAACCCGTATCCATCGCCCTTGTTATTTTCGGTCACGCAGTTGCGCAGCACGCAATTTTTCAGCTGTTCGCTACTCTTGTTCGGCTCAAAATCGATACCATCCGAAGGCGACGAACCCGCCGTACCGCGCATTACCGTGTTTTCAATTAGCAGGTTTTCGGCCGAGATCACGCTGATTCCTTGGCGGTAGTTTTTGTCGCAGATCACATCCTTGATGTGGACATCACGGTTGGGGCACATCCCGCGCATACTCCCCAGGTAAATGCCATCTCCGCCGCTTTCGGCTAGAGTAAGCCCGTACACCTTGATGTTAATGCTGCTCTTGATGCTCAGCACATGTCGCCACTGGGCATGTTCGTAGGGCGCAGCGTCATAGTCCGCGCGTCGCATGCGCAGTGTGGCCCCAGGCCCTCGCAGGGTCACGTTGGTGACACAGATCAGAGACAAGAAGACATCGGACTTGCCCATAAACAAGCCTTTTTTAGCCAGCACTTCAACGCCTTTTTCGAACCTGATCTCCTGATCGCTCACACAGGTCAGTTGGTCCGCGATCCACGGTGCATCCATGTTGTCGACGATCAGGAGCGGCACACGCGAGCTGATGGCATCCTGCAGCGCACGCGTGGCATTCTCCTTGTCAAAGCCCCACCACGAAGCACGGGCCACCTTCAACTCGCCCGCCATAACTTTAGCCACCTGCCCCGGTTTGGCTGCCAAAACTCCCACCGCTGTCAGTATCACCCAGAACAATATCCATTTTCTCATGCTTACCCATTCCGTATAATAAATTAGCTATAAATACCCGCCAGCAACGACATCAAAGGAGTTGGCTGTATCTAATTCCTATTAAGCAAAATTATACCACTCCCTTTTGCAAAACGCAATAGTGCTTTTAAGATGGCTGGATTTTTTGGATTTCTTGGTTGACAATTTTCACCCTCACCCGCATAATTACAAACACTTAATGAAATCAGAAACTATGTTAAACATTTCTATGGGAAGCTACTGATTATGAATCAAAAAATATTGTCCAACACGGTTGTCTCTACACGCCGTCAATTTCTACGCACCTCAGCGCTCGCAACCGCTGCCACGGGATTTCCCGCAGTGGTGCGTGCTCAGAATTTGAACAGTAAATTAAACATCGCGGTGATCGGATGCGGGGGACAAGGGGGTGCCAATCTGGCAGCTGTTGCTGCAAAAGGTGAGCAACATATCGTGGCACTCTGCGATGTGAATGAAAATAATTTGAATGCAGCTGCGGCAAAATATACGGACGCAAAAAAATACATCGACTTCAGGCAGCTCTATGCGGAGTTGAAGGACTACGATGCGGTGGTAGTGAGCACAGCGGAACACACTCACGCGCTGGCCACGCTGCCTGCGCTCAAGGCTGGCAAGCATGTCTATTGTGAAAAACCGCTCACCCACAATGTTTGGGAGACACGGATTATCCGCGAAGCTGCCATTAAGGCAAAGGTGGCAACCCAGATGGGCACACAGATACATGCCGGTGCGAATTTTCGCCGCGTGGTGGAGTTGATCCAGGGGGGGGCGATTGGTCCGGTGTCTGAAGCCCATGTCTGGGTTTCGCGTGCTTGGGGATTGCAGAGCCCTGAGGCAGCGGCTAAGTTTAAAGACATCCTGGCATTGCAGGATCGCCCGAAGGAAGCGCAAACGCCGCCAGCATATTTCCATTGGGATTTGTTTCTCGGGCCAGCACCGGAAAGGCCGTTCCACAGTGCTTATTTTCCTGGTCCGAAATGGTATCGGTGGTGGGATTTTGGAAGCGGAACCATGAGTGACTTGGGTTCACACTTTAATGATCTGCCCTTTTGGGCGCTGAAATTGGATGCCCCGCTGACCATCAGTGCCTCTGGTCCACCGCCGCACCCCGAACTGGCCCCGGCTTCGATGTCTGCCCACTACGAATACGGTCCACGCGGTGATTTGCCAGCAGTGAAACTCACATGGTATCAGGGTGAGATGAAACCGCAGATCTGGACAGAGAAGCAAATTCCTCAGTGGGGGTCAGGCTGCCTGTTCATTGGCAGTAAGGGTATGCTGCTGGCGGATTATGGCAAGCATGTTTTGTTGCCCGAGGACAAATTTAAAGATTTTGTGCGTTCTGCTCCCACTATTCCCGACAGTATCGGTCACCACGCAGAATGGCTGCATGCATGCAAAAACGGTGGGCCGACGACGTGTAACTTTGACTACAGCGGCGGACTCACTGAGGCCAATCATTTGGGGAATGTGGCGTATCGTGTCGGTAAAAAAATTACCTGGGATACTGCCAAATTGCAGGTCACGAACGTTCCTGAGGCTGCGGCTTTCATTAAACGAACGTATCGTAAGGGGTGGGAGCTTAATGCTTAGTGGAGTGCCGCGCGAGCCTAACCAGTAGGTATCTAAGAATAATTCGGCTACACCGAATTATATTATTCCGCTTTGCGGAATAGCAATAGCGGGAGCTGATTTATTGAATCGGCCGAGCGCGATAGTGAGTGAGTAGGGTGCGCATTTTGTGCGGGAGCAACGTAGGTCCGATTTCCAATCGGACATGTCCGGTTAGAAACCGGACCTACTGGAACTCGGCTGCGCCTTCGGTGGACGAGCCCCCGCATGATCCCAATCGTCCACCAGCGTCGCAAGCCACACCGAACGACTGGAAGGCGGGTCACACAGCATCGCCAACCGATGCCGCTGTACGAGCGGCATTTTGCTACAGGCATGTGAGAAGATTTCAACTTTGATGAAGTTTGCAGGTCAAGCGGTAGGTGCAAATACATTCACAGCAATGAGTTAACGTTAGATAGGCAACTTTTTAAAGAACAATTAATTGATTTTTTTAGTCGCTTAAGCGACTAAAAAGGAGGAGCTTAAGGATGGACATTTGTAAGTTGGGGCTTTGGAGTGCGTGTTGCATGGGGGCAATCGTTTCCATGGCTGGGCTGTATGGGGATACCCCGGATGCAACGCACGCCTGGGCCGTGCATGATATGAATCGTCCGCCTCCGGCCAAGGTCACGGCTGAACCTGGCCGGCCTCCCTCAGATGCGGTTGTTCTTTTTGATGGAAGCAACCTGGATGCGTGGGAGTCCGCCAAACAAGGGGGAGGACCGGCACCCTGGAAACTACTTGGGGACGGTGCAATGGAGGCGGTCGGTGGAAGCGGAGGCATCAAAACCAAAGCGGCCTTTGGTGATTGTCAGTTACACATTGAATGGGCATCTCCTAAGGAGGTTAAAGGCTCAGGGCAGGGGCGCGGCAACAGCGGGGTTTTTCCGATGAACAGCTATGAGATCCAGATTCTGGACTCCTATGAAACGGAGTTGCTGCCAGATGGGTCGAACAAAAATCCCAACTATGCGGATGGTCAAGCCTCAGCGGTTTATGGCGAGAACCCGCCGCTGGTCAATGCCAGCCGCGCCCCAGGTGAGTGGCAGACGTATGACATCATCTTTCATCAGCCAATTTGGGATGGTGACAAACTGAAATACCCCGGGTCGTTTACGGTGTTGCACAACGGTGTTCTGACGCAGGACCACTGGGAAATGGAGGGGCTTACAACTCACTGTCGCCGCCGCCCTCTGGCGCCGCATCCAACAAAGCTGCCGCTCTCCTTGCAGGACCACGGCAATCCGACCCGCTTCCGCAATATCTGGATACGCGAGATTCCCTCACGTTATGACAACACAACTCATGGTGGACCAGCAGTCAATCAGGTGGATGTCTTAGCACTGCGTCAGAAGACCGCCAGCGAGCTCTTTGCCAAGGCGAATCCTGATGATATAAATAAAAAGCGCGCGCTGGATCAGATGCTGGAGATCATCTCCTACGAGAGTGCCGACAAATACATGAAGATTGTGGACGAGCTCTCCAAAGCCTACATTGCCGAGTTGGATGCCCTGGATAGTGCTGCCATTCAATCCAAGAAGAGCGATGTCCTCGCATTGAAGAGAGGCTGCGATGTACTGACACGCAATGCGGTTGTGCCCGAAACATTACCGCTCAAGGTGGCACTCTTGAGAATCATTAAAGCCAATGGCTTTGATAAAAAGAAGTGATACGGGGATTCGAGAGTTTGAGTTCTCACCCAGCCATTGCACCCCCTTCTACAAGATTGTGAAGGTTCTTTAATTAATCCATCGCAATTCGATATCTTGCGGTAGATCTGCAAAATGCACTCTCAAGCGTGCTGGACAAGGCCGAAGTGTCCGGTAAGGGCCTAGGTCCGCGCGCTGGACGCGGAGTGCAGAAGCTCTAAAGTGAAAAGGTCGCGTCTCTGGCACGGGAGCAACGTAGGTCCGATTTCTAATCGGACATGTCCGGTTGGAAACCGGACCCATCAAGCCCATCAGGCAATCAAATTACTTTTGTGAACGTTTTTTCACCACGAAGGTACGAAGAACACGAAGATTTTTAACTACGAAACATACTAAAAATGCGAAAAGGGTGCGCCCGGCCTATTTTTAACTACGAATAACCTAGCGCAGCATAGCCGCAACCAATTCTTTATCTCTCACAGAGGCACAGAGTTCTCAGAGTTGTTTCAGAGTTTCCACCAGCAAAGACTCAAAGGCGTAAAGTTCGTGCTCGACGTTCCCAGTTTTCCACATTTTTCACCTCTAAGATTTTTCACCTTAAAATATTCTCTCAGTGCTGCGAAAAGTTCAGCTACTCTCTGTGTTCTCTGTGCCTCTGTGAGAGATTAAAAACGTGCACAAAAAACAAGAATATGAATGATAGTAGTACGAATCTCCGCGAATAGATAAGATCACTTTTAAGAGCATTCGTGTCATTCACTTCACATACACTGACCGGGTGCGGGGGCCGTCAAACTCGCAGAGGTAGATTCCCTGCCATTGGCCCAGCCGCAGCGCGCCCCACTCAGCGATCAGAGTTAGCGAGGAACCGATCATTGAGGCTTTGATGTGCGCGGCTGAGTTGCCTTCGCTGTGCAAATAAAAGGGCTGCCGCCAAGGCACCATCTCATCAAGCTGTTTGAGCAAATCGCGCGTCACATGCGGATCGGTGTTTTCATTGATGGTCAAACCGCAGGTGGTGTGTGGCGTAAAAATGGTCACAATGCCGTCCTCGACTCCCATCTCGGCCAGCACCTCCGTAACATTGCGGGTTATATCGACCATCTGCGCGTGTGCGCTGGTTTGGACAGTGATTGTTTTCATGTTTAAGACCTCCGTACTACTATCACTAATTTTCGTGTTTTTTTACACCCGTTTTTTAGCTCTCATAGAGTCGCAGAGAACACAGAGAGCAAAAGCATATTTCTCTAAGAACTCTGTTCCTCTGTGAGAGATAACTCTTAATCACGCAGACCATACTTGCGGACAAGCCGCTGCAGGTAGGCCCGTTCAATACCAGCCTCTCTGGCGGAACGGGAGATATTGTCTTTGTTGCGTTCGAGCAAATCTTTCAGGTAGCTCCGCTCAAAATCTTCGATCAATTCGCTTTTGGCATCTTTAAATGGTTTATCGGTATCGAAGTTGACCTCTGGCTCGCTGACGGACGCGGATAGTCCGGCGCGCAGGTGGCCCAAGCTCAAGAAGGCGCTCAGATCCACTGGCCGCCGCTCGCTGTAGAACGCCAGCTCAATCAGATTGCGTAGCTCGCGTACATTGCCCGGCCACTCATGCCGCTTGAGGATATCCATAGCCCGGTCAAAATCAGCGACCTGCTCCACTGCGCCTTCGCCATGCAGATCAGTCAGAAAATGTTTGATCAGCAGCGGCACGTCATCACGGCGGTGCCGCAGAGCGGGCAGCTCCAGATGCACCACCGAAAGGCGGTAGAAGAGATCTTCGCGGAAGCGGTTCTCATTCACCTCGGTGGCCAGATTACGGTTGGTGGCGCTGATAATGCGCACATTGATCTTGCGCACCTTGTTGCAGCCCACCCGACGGATTTCACGTTTTTCAACCACCCGCAGCAGCTTAGGCTGCAAGTCCGGGGAGAGGTCGCCGATTTCGTCCAGAAAGACAGTTCCGCCATCAGCCAGTTCGAAGGCGCCCTGACGGTCGGCGTTGGCGCTGGTGAAGGAGCCTTTGACATGCCCGAAAAGTTCGCTTTCGATCAGCTCCTTGGAGATGGCCGCGCAATCGATCACAATAAATTGCTTGTCACGGCGGCTGGAGTGGTTATGGATCTCCTCCGCCAGAATCTCTTTGCCTGTGCCGGTCTCGCCGGTGATCATGATGGTCGCATCGGTTGGGGAGTAGGTTTCAGCCAGGTAGAAGATCCGCCGCATCGGCACAGAGCGTCCGAGCATCTGGCCAAAGGCCTCGTTGCGTGAGAGCGGAATATCACTGGAGTCCTGCAATGGGCAGAAAATGATACGCACCTTGCCGATTTTGATCTCAGAACCTGGGGCCAGATGGGCGGACTCCACCCTGACACCCTGGACCTGTGTTCCATTGGTGCTGCGCAGATCCTTGATCTGATAGCCGCTCTCGTCCACAACAATCTCGCAGTGGCACTTGGAGACAGTCGAATCATCAATCCTAAGATCGTTATGGGTGCCAGAGCCGATCGTGAAAACATCACGGTTTACAAAAAATTCGCGGCCCTGTAGCGGCCCACTGATAATCAGAAGCTTTGTTTTTCTGACCCGCAGACATTGCTGATTGTCGCTGTCAGTGATAACCAGCGTCCCGTCACTCGCATTACTTATTGTATCGTTTTTTTTCATAACAGCACATAGATTTTGTCAGATAGACCCAGCAGACACCGAGTTCAACCATTGATATGCGTTCACTATAACGCATGCGTACGGCTGTATGCAATTAGAAACTTAAGAAACACGGAAATAAATGCTTGCAGCGCTTTTTTGGCCCGTCTACGCCAACCACTGGCCGCTCCAGCTTGATCCGTCATAATCCTCACCGGTGGTGATGGAAGAGCACCAGTCCGGTGATGAGGAAGATTAGGTTGGGAAGCCAAGCTGCCAGAATCACTGGCATCAACGCATTCTTGGCGAGAATCATACACCCGATGTTGGCAGCGTAAAAACTCATAAACATTGAGATGGCAATGATCACACCCTTGAAAACGCTCTGCCGGCTGGTGGCCACGCCCGCTGGGATGGCGAATAAGGTGATAATCAAGCAGGAGAAAGGGACCGCCAGCTTGGAGTGGATGTCATATTTTTTGGAGGCCACCTCTTTTGGATTCAGGTCCGGATTTTCACGGAGATGGCGAATCATGTTGCGGATAGTATAAAACTCCCAGGGTTTATTCATCAGAACAAAGTCCTCCGGAGTTTCCGTCAGCTCTGGGAAAGCGCGGATCACCAGCTTGGCCAATTCGGGGTGAGGGTTTTCAATGGGGTTGTTCAGTTCGTCAAAGTACTGGTACTGGGGATAGAAAAACCACCACATTCCGTCCAGATACTCCGCTTTCCGGCAGGTGATGTCATAGGCGCTACTGCCGTCCGGGCGGTCAAACGAAATCAGTACCCCCTCCAGCAGATGCGGCTGCTGGGTGTCCATCTTATGGATGCGCCAGATGCGGTTTGCGCCGCGATTATAGAAGGGAACGTTATTTCTAATGTCAGAGGTGATGGACGTGAACTTCGCATCCCTGAGAGCCTTTGCTTTCTCGGCCGCGTGCGGGGCATAGAATTCATTGATCAAGCCCACGAAGATCATCAGGCAGGCAGCGGTTACAAAGAGCGGGCTTACAATCACACTGAACCCGATTCCGCTGGCGCGCATGGCGGTAATCTCCGAGTGACGGCAGAAGTTCCAGAGTGTGTAAAGGGTGGCCAGTAGCAAGGCAGCGGGAATGATCCACTGGAGATAGGGGGAGACATAACCCGCGAAAAACTCTATCACCTGCAAAACCGGAGGCTTGTTCTCAGAAATGCGGTTGAAAGACTCAAATAGCTCGAAAATAACATAGATACCCAGAAACCCCGCCAGGCAATAGCACAACGGTGTTAGGAATTCTTTAAGCACATATCTGAAAAGAATACTCATAAATCAACAAAAGTATAAATTACGCGTCTCTAAAAAGCAATCTCAATGAGTAAAAAATAAAAATAAAGAATGAGGTTTTCAGTGTGGCCGTTTTACCGCAATGATTTCTCAAATAAATCGCTGGAAATATTTTTATCTCCCGCTTGACATTCAAGCGGCAAAGGTGTTAACTGGTACCCATTATAAACCTTGAGAAGGAACTATTATGAAACACTTAAAAACTGCTGCCGTTTTAATTCTAGCACTGGCCCTGACCGCCACTGCTGCTGGCAAATGCGGCGGCTGCGCGCTCAAAAACGACACCAATAGCAAAGATTTTTTTATCCGGGACAACGACCGCGTTGTTTTTCTGGGAGACAGCATCACCCAGCAGAAGCTCTACACCACCTATATTGAGGTCTACACCTTGACCCGCTTCCCGGAGTATACCTTGAGCTTTCGCAACACTGGCTGGGGCGGCGACACCGCCTGGCTGCGCAAACGTTTTTCAACTGATGAGAAAGCGCTCTTTGCAGCCACCGGCGAGATTCTGGACAAGCTGGTTGTCGAGGCGGTCCACACAGGACTCCAGCGCGACGTGCTACCGCTCCAACCCACAGCTGTGACCATCAAGTTTGGTATGAACGACGTGCATTGTAAGGCCCCCGGCCCTGATGATGTCTTGCGCGCCCACAAACGGAGCCAGGAGGAGCTTGTGCGCACCCTTAAAAAGAGTGGAGCACGGGTGGCGTTACTCACATCCCAGCCCATAGAGGATATGAAGAAAAACCCTCAGGAGGATGAGCGCAACCTCTCGCTGCGCCAATTCTCGGACGTTCTCAAAGAGATCGCCGTTGCCGAGGGCGCCGAGTATGTTGACCAGTTCGACCCCTACATGAATGTCATCTCCCGGCGTGAGGAAGCACAAACCAAAGCCTTCGGCGAAGGCGACGCAGTACACCCCGGCCCCTGCGGGCACACAGTCATGGCTTGGACCATTCTCAAGCAGCTCCATGCTCCGGCGCTGGTCTCCTCAGCAGCCATTGATCTCTCCGCCCGCTGGTATAACTTCCGCAAAAAAGTGGCGGCGGAAAATTGCGCTATCTCCAATGTTTCCTATCAAAACAAAACTCTCTCTTTCGACCGTCTGGACGCAGCCCTGCCCATGCCAGTTGATAAACGGGCCCTCAACGCCCTCAAGCTGGCCCCAATCACCTGCGATCTTAATTGTTACCCGCTCTATATGAAAGGTTTGGCAGACGGCGAGTATGAACTGCTGATCGACGGCAAAACCATTACAACGCTCACTTCAGCCAAGGGCAAGGTCTGCGCCAATCTAGCCGAGTTTGCCACACCGGCGACCGCGCAGGCCGATAAATTGCTGGGGCTGGTTTTCGAGAAAAACGAAGTTTACTTTAATCGCTGGCGCAATGTTCAACTCAAGAACCCCGCTGATCCGAAATTGGCTGAGCTGGACAAACAGATCGCGGATTTCGAGACACAGATCAACGCTCTGCGCAAGCCGGTTGTCCATCACTTTGAGATTAAGCCGCTCTGACTTACCTAGAACTTGATTTTTTAGTGGTTTATCACTAATTGGCATCACCAAGAACCACCGTTTTTTGATTAAGATTACGATTAAGATTGTGATTAGGAGGGATGCACATCCTAATCACAATCCTTGTCAAGGGAGGTTGCGGCATCGTTAACCGATGCCGCTCATAGAGCGGCTACTACACCGAATGGCAAGGATTGCATGACGGCTTACATTTCAAAGTGCAGCGCATGTGTAGTAGTCGCTCTATGAGCGACATCGAGCGACAACTCTTACAAACAGCTTGTAATCCGCCCTGCAAAGCATTGTAGCTGCGGGCCGTGACAGCCGGGGGCTCGTTTGTGGAGCGCCTTCTGAACGCTGGCGGCTCGCATTGCACTACACTGTCGCTTTGCCGGCGCGTTCACGGCCCGCGCCCTACAACTTCGGTCCGCGTATTACCCGATGGTGTCAACCTCTTTCAACCCCTCAACCCCTCCTTGAAACGCGTGACACCAAAGCGTCGGGCAAATTCACTGAAAGGTTCAGCAGCGCTGTGGCGGTGCTCCAGATAGATGTTGAGGATCGCTTTCACCACTGATGCAACCAGGTTCCCGGAAACGTTGCAGAGCGGTACTGCAGCGCAGCCTTCGCCCATCATGGTTCCTCCCACGAATATTGTGTAACCCTCTTCCAGCCCGGCATCTGTTTTTTTACGCATACCTCGTAGTCCGATATCCGCAATTGCCTGGTGGCCGCATGAGTTGGGACATCCATTGATATGAATCAGCAGATACCCTATGTCCTTCCACCAGCGCTCATCGCTGGTCAGTGCATCCATCAGGTTTCGATAGGTAACAGTTGTATCGGTCACAGCCAGATTGCACACAGTTGAGCCCACACACGCCACCATGTCAGGAACCTGTTCAAAGCCTTCCAAATAATAACCAGACTCTTTCAGCTCGGCGGTCAGCTTCTGCTTGGAGACATCCGGCACATTGTGAAACACAAGGTTCTGCCGTGCGGTGAGTGCCACTGTACCATCACCATGCTGCTCAGCCAGCTTTGCTAAGCGCGCGGCATCGCCGCTGGTGAACTCGCCGCGTTTGAGCATGACGCGAATCACATTTAAGCCGGGAACCTTTTGCGTCAGAGTGCTCTGCCCACGGAGATAGCTCTTTGCAACAGCGACACCATGCTCACCAACGACAACCCTCTCCAGGCCGGAGACCTCCCGCTCTCTGAGAACTTTCATAACCTCAGTCGCATATCCCTCTGCTCCCAGATCATACACCAGAAACTTCAATCGCGCCCGTGTCCTGCTCTGGCGGTTGCCCAGGCGGTTGAATACCTCGCAGGAGGCCTTGGCAACTGCCACCACGAGGTCGCTTGGAACCCTCTCAAAAATCGCTTTGGCCATGAACGCCTTGGCACCTAATCCGCCACCAGCGTGAAATTTCCAGAAAACCGCGCCATCTTCGTTATAAGGATACCATCCCTGGCAGTTCATCAGGGTCAGACCGCAGGCCCGCCCGCAGCCAGCCACGCTGATCTTGTGTTTGCGCGGCAGATTGCGTGAATAATCCAGCATCTCAGGATCATTCGCGATCGCGTTAAGCATGGCCGTGGTATCAGTCACCTCATGTTCACATACACCCGCCAAAGGGCAGGTCACCACATTGCGTGTCACGTCGCCGCAGGCATTCTTGCTTAAGATGCCGACTGATGCCATGCCCTCCATGATTTTATAGAGATCCTCTTTGCGTACCCAGTGAAACTGCAAGCACTGCCGTGTTGTCACGCAAAGCTGGCTGTTCGCATGCTTTTCCGCCAGAGTGCCGGCCGTTCTGAGTTGTGTTGATTTTAAAAGACCGCCCGGTATCCTGAGACGAAGCATAAAAAAGCCTTTCTGGAGTTGTTGATAAACCCCTGACCACTTGTACATCACCAGCTCGCCTGGTGGAATATCTTCCAGCGGGCGTTCGGCAATGGCTTTGAAATCAAAGTCAAATCCATATTTCAGTTTATCTTTTTCCGCCTGTGTTAGCTCTTCTTTATCCTGCATAAAACTTCCTTTCATCCCTAAATCTGTGCTTTTTATGCACGTTTTTATCTCTCACAGAGGCACAAGAGAACCTAGCGCAGCATCGTCGCAACCAATTTTTTATCTCTTACAGAGGCACTCTCCTACGCCAAGGCTACGGCGTGCCATGCAGAGTTCTCAGAATCTTTTCAGAGTTTCCCAAGCAAAGACTCAAAGGCGCAAAGCTGGTACTCGACGTTCCTAGGTTTCCCACATTTTTTACCTCTAAGATTTTTTACCTTAAAAACATTTCTCGCAGAGCTGCGGGCTCTTAACCATAAACGTTTCCATGAGAGCGAAGGCTTTTATACACTTCGCAAGCTTAATTTGGTTGCGGCAAAAAGCTGCTTTAGATGCAATAGTCGGGAATGATACTATTTTCTGAGAGAATTTGCATGATCTCATCAACAGCACTTTCAAGGCTCTGCTCTTGGAGGTGTACATCAGCCTCAAAATCTTTGAAGAGCGATTCGCCCACTGTAACGACAAACAGCTCATTCGGGTAGCAGAGCCGCTTGAGCTTCTCAATATCATAGTCGCCTGCCCCATCATCAATGGTGATGAATATCTGGCCGCTGTCGGTGATGATGCGCGCCAGCTCTCCGAGTCGCCGCACATGTTCATCGCGGGTGGCGAAATCCCGAGGGATATCGCAGTCTAGTCCGCTTTGGACATTGCCAGGCCCCAGATAGTAAGCCTGCAGGTTGCTGTCAAACAACCGCTTCTCCAGTTTTTTAGCAACCTCGCGCTTGCAAGTGCCTGTGGCACCGGTTAACAGCACCGTTTTGCCTCGGTGATGGTTGCGTCTGGCGCGGTCGAGCGGTGTCACCAGGCCGGTATCCCACAGAAATTCGCGTTTCTCAACTTGGCTCTCAATCCGGCTCTCCTCACTCTCATCACCACCTGCGGTATAGTCATCAAACAGGGCGTCCACAATCATGCCTGCTGCTGCCGTATGATTGGTGACAGGGTCAATCAGAACAAAGCTGCCGGTTTCGCGGTTTTTTGAGTAGGAGTCAAAAAACAGAGGCCGCGTGGTTGATATGCTTATGTTCCCGATTTCATTGAGTCGCAGAGCACCTGTTTTGCCCTTCTGGAGGGTGTTGACATCCACCTGATATTTCAGCGTGTCAATACGCGCCTTGGTGGTTCGACCAGCGTGACGAATCAGGAATGTGTCTGATGGCTTGAGCTCCTTTTCATCCATCCAGACCACATAGGCTTCAAAGCTGTTGGCCACTGCCGGCACATTGGAGGCATGCACAATCATCTCTCCGCTGGAGATATCAATCTCATCTTCCAGCACCAGCGTCACCGCCTGGGGCGCGAAGGCCTCTGCCAGATCGCCATCAGCAGTCACAATCCGCTGAACTCGGCTCGCGCGGCGGGAGGGGAGTGCGATCACTGCGTCGCCCTGTTTCACCACCCCCGAGACAATTGTGCCAGAGAACCCGCGGAAGTCGAGATTGGGGCGGTTCACCCACTGCACTGGAAATCGGAAATCCCGGAAATTGCGAGTGCTCGCCACATTCACGGTCTCCAACGTCTCCAGCAGGGTCAGACCCTTATACCACTCGGTTTGATCTGATCGCTGGACCACATTATCGCCCTTGAGCGCCGAGAGCGGGATAAAGTATTTATGCTGCTTATCAAGCTGCTCTGTGAATTGATTGAACTCCTGCATGATATCAAGGAAGATCTGTTCGTTGTAATCAACCAAATCCATTTTATTGACTGCCACAATCACATGTTTGATGCCCAGCAGGGAGTTGATAAAGGCGTGCCGTCGGGTCTGGGTAATCACCCCTTTGCGGGCATCAATCAAGATAATGGCCAGATCCGCGGTGGATGCTCCGGTGGCCATGTTGCGGGTGTACTGCTCATGGCCAGGGGTGTCCGCGATAATGAACTTGCGGTTCGGAGTCGAGAAGTAGCGGTAGGCCACATCAATGGTGATGCCCTGTTCACGCTCTGCTTTCAAGCCATCAAGCAGCAGGGAGTAATCGATCTCCTTCACATCTTTGTTGCCGCTCTTCTTGCTCTCCTCTTTGAGTTTCGCAAGTTGATCCTCATAAATCATTTTACTGTCATACAACAGCCGTCCGATCAAAGTTGACTTGCCGTCATCAACCGATCCTGATGTCAGAAACCGCAGGAGGCCTTTGTTTTCATGCTGATTTAAAAAATTGTCTATATCCATTCTATGGCTCCCTAACTCAAAAGTATCCCTCGCGTTTTTTCTGCTCCATTGAAGAGTCGCCATCGTGGTCGATCACCCTTGTGGAGCGTTCGCTGTCTCTGGTTTCCATCATTTCCGCCACAATTTTTTCAATCGTGTCGGCCTCACTTTCAATCGCCCCGGTCAGGGGGTAGCAGCCGAGTGTGCGAAAACGCACCATACGGTTTTGGGGCGTTTCGCCCTCTTCAAGCCGCATCCGATCATCATCCACCATGATCCACTGTCCGTCACGCTCAATCACTGGGCGCTTCTTGGCAAAGTAGAGCGGCACAATGGGAATTCCTTCCAGTCGGATGTACTGCCACACATCCAGCTCGGTCCAGTTGGAGATCGGGAAGCAGCGCACACTCTCCCCTGGATTGATTTTTCCGTTGTAGTGCCCCCATAGCTCAGGGCGCTGGTTCTTGGGATCCCACTGATGGTGTTTATCCCTGAATGAATAGATGCGCTCTTTGGCCCGGCTCTTCTCCTCATCCCGGCGGGCGCCCCCGAAGGCACAGTCGTAGCGACCATTATCCAGGGCTTGCAGCAGGGCCTGGGTTTTCATGATGTCCGTGTATTTGCGTGAGCCGTAATCAAAGGGATTAACCTTGGCTTCAAACCCCTCTTTATTATAATGGACCAGCAGATCCAGGTTCTGCTCCGCGCAGAACGCGTCCCGGAACTCGATCATCTCTCTAAACTTCCAGGTGGAGTTGATGTGCAGCAGATTGAAGGGCACCCGTCCTGGATAGAACGCTTTCTGGGCTAGCCTCACCATGACCGAGGAGTCCTTGCCAATGGAGTACAGCATCACCGGGTTCTCAAACTGGCTGACAGCATCCCGCAGAATGTGAATGCTCTCGGCCTCTAACTGCCTTAATTGGCTTAATTTATATTGTCCCATCTTCGCACCTCTTTGTTTCTTGCTGTTCAAGTAGTCTGAATGCAGGATTCAGGATTCAGCATTCAGAATGCCCGGCAAAATGACCTCTGACCTCCGGCTCATCTCTTGCGGGTTGCTCCGCAACCCAGACGCAAGCTTTTTTTGATCTGGTGACTTGGTGACCTGGCGACTTGGTGTCATTGCTTACTGACCCGGACTCCGATTCAACGCACCGTCAAGTTACCCCATCGTTGTCTCGCACCTCAGCTGCGCTGCGAGCCAGCTCTCTTCCATCCAGCTTCACCCCGGCCGATGAAGCCCGCACTCTTTGTGCTCTGCACTCTCCCACCACCATCGACCTGCGCGGATGTCCTCGCCCGGTTTGACCGCCCGTGTGCATGTTGCGCAGCCAATACTGGGATACCCTTGGTCGTGTAGCTTGTTATAAGGAACATCATGCTCTTGAATGTAATCCCATACCTCCTGCTCATGCCAGTTGGCCAGCGGCGAAATCTTGTAGATCCCGCTATGCGCAGCGTCGATTGTCACGACTGAGAGAGCTTCTCTGGTTGCCGACTGTTCGCGCCGCAAGCCGGTGATCCAGGCGCCTGCCCCTTGCAGTGCCCGCTGAAGCGGCTCGATTTTGAGCATATGGCAGCACGCTCTCCGGTTCGCAATCGATTCGTAAATCGTATCACGGTCATTTTTTTCCACGCCCGTTTTCACACTGTCTTGCTGCGGTCGATAAATCTTATAGCGGAAGTTGTATTGTCTCTGTGTCTCCTCCAGCAGTTGCAGTGTTTCAGGGTAGAGTCGACCAGTGTCAATCGTGAAGATCTCAATCCGCGGATCAATCTGCCGTAGCATGTGAGTTAGAACTTGGTCTTCAGCGCCTAGGCTGGATGCCAATACAATCTTACCCTGGTAGGCGTTGATGAACCTTGAGAGCACCTCGTATGCTGCTAAATTCTCATACTCGTTCATTTGTATCTTGGTTGAAATAGCAAATTCCTCCCTGGTTGCTGCGGCAGTGTTAAATCTCATACTCTGGCAGATATTCGCCCTGTCCCAGCGGTATCTTGACCCAAACCCGCTCATGCAGGTAATAGAGCGCGAATTTAATAAAAAAATCAAAAGCTCCGATCGAAAACGCGGATTTAAGGGAACCCGTGACAAAATAGGTTATGAGGGTCGTCGTGAGACTGGCTGTCACGCGCCAGCTGATAGCCTTTACTAGACTTCGGGTATGTGATTCTTGCAATTTCGTCCCCTTCTTTTAAAAGCGCATACAATATCACCTTGTGACATACGCGTCAAGCCGGTAGTTGAAAAAAATTATAACCGAAGGACTGACATTTAGCCAAGGGCCGTTCAAAATTATTACGCTTCCAAAAGATGCGATATTATAGTAAAATTTATATATTAAAAAACAAACCTAAAAGGAACCAAACTATGTTGTCAGAATTTGTAAAAACCGCCGACTGGAAAAACGAAAAGCATGTGCCAGTCATTGAGTGTAATGATCAAGTCACCGCTGGTGATTGCGCAATCATAAAAATCAGCGTGGGCAAAGAGATTGCCCACCCCAACACCACCAACCATCACATAGCCTGGATCGCCCTGCACTATGTGCCGGAAGGAGCGAAAACCTCGATTGAAATCACACGTTGCGAGTTCAGCGCACATGCTGAATCCGCAGCAGGACCGGATACAGGCCCAGCCAAAACATGCAGTCTGGTCTCGATCTGTGCCATGCTGGCAAAATCAGGAACCCTGTACGCCACCGCTTATTGCAACATTCATGGCCTCTGGGCCAGTGAAAAGAAGGTCACCGTCGCGTAAGCAACTCCCTTTTTGCACCTTTGCAGGAGATAATTTCTGTCCGCAATTCAGCCCTCCGGCCGCGGCGGTGTAAATTCGCTGAAGGGCTCTTTCGGAATCCCGAACGCAATTACACCCAGGCTCTGCTCCAGCACAGCACCCACTCCAAACGCCTCCGCACTGTTAAGCATGATGCGTACGCGATTCGGCGCTTCAGATTCGCTCTTGTTCCGGCGTGAGACTTCCAGTGCTAGGCCTGGATAGGGGTCGGCCTGGCGCGTCAAGTTGATGATCGTGGTTGTGTTATGGCTGCTGTGATAGAGACCCTTGCCCTCCGCAATGGTTGTGGCCGCTCCGCGGAAGACCTGCAGCATCTGACAGATGTCACTGAAGTTAAGCTTCACTGTGACACGGTTCTGCCAGTCAAACGTCGCGTATTGACGATTGCCCTGTTCAACTGATCCTGTGGCAACGCTCTTCTGTTGCGCCAGGGTCAGATAAATCACGCCATCCCGATCGCCGCAGGCTGGCACAAGTTCAAATTGCGCCGCGCTGCCGCTCCCCTTGTTGTTGGCATGATAAAACGAGAGACGCGGACGATAGGTGCGCGTTATTTGCTCCTCATGGGAGTTGTTTTGCATTTCGCTCTGGTTGCTTGTTTCGTTGTTCATCTCATTCTCCTTGCTAGATGTTGCGCATTTATTTCACGACCCATTCGTGAAAACAAGAGTAACATACCATACACTGAAGTCAGAGGTGTCGCCTGGCAGGCGACATTTTCACCTGCTCACATCATGAGCAGCGGCTGATCAAAGGCGTACAAAGCGTCATTGATCAGAAAAAGATCATACTCTCCACGTTCAATGAAGTAGCGGACGATCAAATCAAAGGGGGCGCTGCCTGAGAGCGCGAACCCGGCGGAGACGAGTAGCTCACGCGTCTCTGCCAGCGAGAGGCGCAGGGCCAGCGCAAAGGCGATCACAGTTGCTTTTTTGGGTTGATAATCCAGTTCACTGCGGATTTTGGAAAAGAGTTTGCGGTCAACATGCGCGCGCTTGTAGATTTCAACCTCTCCATATCCGCTCTTGCGGATGAATTCCAGCAGCCGCCGCGAAAACGGAGCACCGCGGCGCGCAACGTAAGCAGTGAGTTCGGCGGCTGGCTCACACACGCAGGCATCAGTGCCGAAGCTCTCCAATGATCGCTGTTCGTCGATGTAGTTGCGAAGCGCATTCAGGGTCGCAGCACTGACGCGCAGCAATCTTGGTTCACGCTGATTAGGCTGGGGTGATTCGTGTTGCATGACATTACTTTCCAGATGATTATCAGAAGTATATGCCTGTGATCGCCCCTTGTCAAGCAGTTCAGAGTTCAGAGCAGCAATTTCTGAAAACCTAGCGGTTGCGCTTGACATTAGGGCGCGTTTTAGTGTTTAATAGTGCCACATGACCAATTACTGCGCATTTTATTACTTTAGCTTCTTTAGGTTGCCTGACACACGGTTCAGGTCGACCCGCTAACTGATGCAGTAAAACGGGAGAGACTTTATTTAGAACCGCGTGTCCAGCAGGACGTGCGGTTCTTTTTTTTTGCATAAATAGCGCGAACAAAACGAAAGAGAGTAAGTTATGATTATTGTATTAAAAGCCCATGCAACGGAGACCGACATCCAGACCATCAGCGAGCTGGTCTGCTCGTTGCGCTATCAACCGCGCATTATTCGCGGCGTGAAGCAAACAGTTCTGGCCTGTATTGGCGATGAGCTGAGCAACCGCTCGCTGGAAGTACTCAAAACTCTTCCGGCAGTTGAATCGGTCTTTCCTGTGCAACGTAAGTTCAAACTGGTTTCACGCGAGTATCACCCCAAGGACACCTGTATAACCGTTAAAAACACCCGCATCGGCTGCGGCGGCATACCAGTGATTGCCGGCCCCTGCGCGATTGAGTCGTACGATCAGTTCCGCACTGCGGTCGCTGATCTGACAGCCTGCAAGGTTGAGCTCATTCGTGCCATGCCATTCAAACCCAGAACCTCCCCCTACGATTTTCAGGGGTTGAAGCTCGACGGGGTGAAAATCATGCGTGATATTAAACAGGAGTTCAATGTGGCCTATGTCTCAGAGGTGCCTGGAGCGGCTCAGATCGAAATCCTACATGAAATCACCGACATCTACCAGGTGGGGGCGCGCAACGCCCAGAACTACGATCTGCTGGAACACATTGCCAAAGCCGGCAAGCCGGTGCTGCTCAAGCGCGGGATGGCCAGCACTATTGAGGAGTGGCTGACAGCCGCCGAATACCTGATTGTCAACGGCTGCCCGGATGTGATCCTGTGTGAGCGCGGGCTGCGGTCATTCGATACAACCACCCGCAACCTGCTCGACATTGGAGCAGTGGCAGTTGCCAAGCAACTGACCCACCTGCCTGTAATGGTTGATCCCAGTCATGCGGCAGGTGTGCGTTCGCTGGTCCTGCCGTTGGCATGCGCGGCAATTGCGGCCGGCGCGGATGGCCTGCTGATTGAAGCCCATCCTGACCCTGTGAACGCTTTCAGTGATGCTGCCCAGCAGCTGGAGTCATCCACCTTCAAGGATTTTCTGGATCAGATCCAGCCGTGGATCGAGCTGGCGCAGCATAGCCGCAACCAAATTTTATCCGAAACCACAAAGGACACAAGGAAACACAAAGGCGAGGGTTGACGCTGTTTATTCCAATTTTATTTTCTAATCGGACTGTCCGGTTAAAAACCGGACCTACGGAGGTCGGCTGCGCCTTCGGTTGACGATAGCGGCGACGATGTTGGTTGACGAGCCCCCGCATGATCTCAATCGTCCACCAACATCGTCGCACAGCATCGTCGACCGCAGCGGTAGGGCACGGCCTCCACCGCGCCCCGCGAACGACCTCCCGGCGCAAGCGTAAACTTTGTCGCAAACTTTGTCGTTAACTTTGTCGGAGTGGAATGAACGCGCTACGTTGTTTTTGAGGTGAAAAATCTTAGAGGTGAAAAATGGGCGTCCACCGCATAGCGGGCATGCTGAAAGCAACAAATAAAATGGCAAAGCGCATAGCGAGAAAAAATTATCATAACTAACAACAAGCGAGGAAAAATGTCATCTATTCTTTACCTGGGGCCGGAAGGCACCCATTCACATGATGCGGCGCGGCGATGCTTTGGCGATTCGAGTGAGCTGACGCCGTGCGTATCGCACCACGACCTGTTTGCGCAGCTGGAAGCTGGCAAAAACCGGCGCGGATGCATGACCGCCCTGCTCCCAGTTGAAAACTCGAGTGAGGGACCTGTCACCCAGACGCTGGATCTGCTGGCCGAGCACCCGGAGCTCTTCATTCTTGAAAGCATCTCGATGCCGATCAAACACCACCTGATGGCGCATCCGAAACTTCGGCATTTGGAAGATATCGAGCGTCTCTACAGTCACCCCCAAGCGCTGGGACAGTGCCGGGTCAAGATTGACAAATGGCTGCCGCAGGTTGAGCGCATCGCGGAGCCCAGCACTGCGGCATCTGCGGAGAAAGTCGCCCATGAGCCAGCCAGCGCGGCTCTGGCCAGCGCAGCGGCGGCTGAACGCTATGGATTGAAGATCCTGAAGCGCAATATGCAGACCAGCAATCAGAACACAACCCGCTTTTTAATTCTCTCTACTAAAAAGAGGCCTCTGCCAGCAAAGGCTGAGGAAAGCGGCAACATCCGCTCGCTGGTCTACGTGGTGCTCCACAACCGGCCTGGAGCACTGCTGCATGCCTTGTCGCCCTTTGACGCCGCAGGTGTTGATTTGACCTTTATTCAGAGCCGCCCCCTGCCTGGCAAGCCTTGGGAGTACGCGTTTTTTATTGAAGCGGTCACAAACTGGAGTCAGCCAGCTCACAGCGCAGCCTGGCAGCTCATCGCCGCACTCTCCGCATCTGCTAGACAGCTGGGGGTCTACGTGGCGAAGTAGGGGGTAAATTAACCAGGCAATTCAGCTTCCTTATTGATTTGTGAAAACACAACAGGTATACAATAACTCATCTGAGCATTCCTGATTCTCTTAAGAGTTCGAGTGCTTCGACATCTGCAATGTCTTTAGTTCATCCAGAAGCTTTTTTATTGCAGATAAGATCATCTAGGGAGGAAATGTTGATTTTCAAACCCTCAATTTCTATTTCTATAGAATTTGCATACGCTGACTTGAAATTAAGCCCGTGGATAACCATGTGCTGCCGCTGCGTATGCACCAACCAGAAGAAACTTAATCTCAGGTATCACAACCTTGACGCATCTTCTACGTAGCATTCATTTTCTTACCGCCAATTTTATTACCTGAAACCAGCCGTGCTACAGTATAATCAAACTCGGTTCCGTCAGTATCCAGGCCGTCGGTTCAGGTGCCCTATTGCAATAATGTGGCAGACACTGTCTGCCAAATCTCCCAGCCAAAGATAAAACAGACGTATCTGCTGAATATTACTGGTCAAAAAACCGCAGCTCTCTCCGGAGGCTCCAAGTCCGTCTCCGCCGGCACTCTCCGGCTGCATAGAACGGCGACCTTTGGCAGATTCAAAAGATTAGGATTCCCGATGGCCCTGAAACGCTTACCCTCATAACCACCGGAAATTATCAATTTCCACTTTCTTCACCTCATACCTCTCTTCCGAGCAGGGATTATCTCCTAATACTATCGCAAGCTACAGCGACTGCACAAAACTGCTTGTGAATTACCTCTGCAAACGGTTCAGCATTGAAGCTGAAGCAATTACAGATGACCAGCCCTGATCTTGTCCTGGATTTTCTGAACAGTCTTGAGAAGGAGCGCTGCAATTGTCCGACAACCCGCAACCAGAGACTTGCCACTATCAAGTCCTTCTTTCACTTTCTTGCAAGAAGCGTTCCCAAACTGATGCACCAGAATGAGCGTATATGAAGTTTCTCAACGAGCGCACCAATAAAGCTCATTATGTTGCGTAAATTCCTTCAAAATCCACTTTGAAGCTCAAATACAGGGCCATCCCTGATATTCACCAGAGTGCGCAACATAATACTCTTCGCAACATAACTGTGAATTGGTGCATATTACCGGACAACCTCCAAAATCATTGTCGTCCACCGCATAGCGGAGGACATACTTATGTTGCAAATAAAGTAAATCCTCCGTTACACGGTGGATTATTGCACCGATTCGCAGATGCGCCCTAGCGGCGTAGCCTTTAACCCTCAATGTTGACCTGCGCTGGCACATCGTGATACTATAAGGCGATCAAGAGGTTACAACCAATGAAAAAAGAGAGTGACGAAAAAAATAAAAACTGGAAAGCATCAGATAGTGTCAAGCTGATCCGTAAAAATGCTGGACTAACGCAAGCGGCGGTGGCGCAGGCGCTGGGGGTGTCGATCCGCGCCATTCAGAGTTATGAGCAGGGGTGGCGTGAGGTGCCCACTCACATCATGGTTCAACTGTTGGTCCTGGCCGCTGCTCACCAAACAGGGGAGCGCAAGCGCTCAGCCTGCTGGGATGTTACCAAGTGTCCTCCTGAGCGACAGGCCCTTTGTCCCTGCCGCCGCACGGATGGACGGTTGTGCTGGTTGGTCTCTGGGCGGCTGTGTGCAGCGCCTACCTCCAGCGATCCCCAGGACGTTCAACGATGCATGGGGTGTCCGGTGATCAAGCAGATACTAGCTTGAGGATCAGGATTTTTTTTGTTTGTCGGCAGATGGCAGGGCAATGTCCATCAGCTGTCCGATATGCGAGAGCACCAGCAGACGCGGCTGCTCTTTGATCTGCAAAGGCTCGGCGAGGATGTGCAACTGCAACAAGCTTCGGATCTGATGGGGGGTGAGTTTGAGATCTGCATACTGCGGCTCCAGTACAAAGCCGCAGCCTTCTCTCCAGCCAGAGCAGCCAAAGGCGCGTTTGCCTCGGATAATCTCCCTGCCGCAAAGCGGGCAGTTGCCCCAGCGGGTGGGGTCAATCCGGTAAGCCGAGCTGGTCAGAATCAGGCTGCGGGTATACTCCGCAATCTTCTCCATGAAATCAGTGGACTGGATCTCATTGCGCTCGATTTTCTTGAGTTGCTCCTCCCACTCGCCAGTCATCTCAGGGGACTTCAGCAGAGGGTCCTGCAGCAGGGCAATCAGACAGCGCCCCATGTCAGTCGCGAGAATCTGCTTTTTGTTGCGTTGGATGTAGCTGCGTTGCAGCAGGGTCTCAATGATCGCGGCGCGCGTGGCGGGGGTTCCGATACCGCGTTCTTTGAGCGCTTCGCGCAGCGCGTCGTCATCGACCTGTTTGCCGGCGGCCTCCATGGCGCCCAGCAGTGAGTTTTCAGTGAAGTGCGAGGGGGGCTTGGTCTTGCCTTCGCGCAGCGCTGGTGCATGAGGGCCGCCCTCTCCCTTTTCAAAGGCGGGCAGCAGTTGGTCCTCGTCTTCATCCTTTTTTTTGCTGGGCTTAGGAAAGAGGGCGCTCCACCCCGGCTCCAGGATCTGGGTGCCTTTGGCTTCAAATTCGATACTGTTGCTTACACCGCTGACGGTTGTGATCTTCTTGACGCAGGGTGGGTAGAAGGCCGCTATGAATTGGGTGGTGATCAGGCGGTAAATTTTCAGTTCGTCGGTGCTAGGTGTCCGCGGCGGGACTCCGGTCGGAATCAAGGCATGGTGGTCAGTGACCTTTTTGTCGTCAATAATGCGGCTGGTAAAAGTCAGGCGCGCTAGGTTAAGTGGCGCGATTTCAGCGGCCCAATCAACCCTGAGCTGCTCCATGATTTTTGGGATACGCGGCTTCATATCTTGGTTCAGATAGCGCGAGTCAGTGCGGGGATAGGTGATGCTTTTGGATTCATAGAGACTCTGAGCAGCCTTGAGTGTGTCGGCGGCAGAGAGGCCATAGGTTTTGTTGGCCTCGCGCTGCAGAGTGGTGAGGTCAAAGAGCTGGGGCGGCTGTTCGCGTTTTTCTTTGCCGACAATCGAGGTGATCTCAAAGGGCTGCCCAAGTATTTTTTCCAGCAGGGTTTGCGCCAGCTCAGGTTTGTCAAACCGGGCGCCAGTGTACTTGAAGGTTACCGCGCGGTAGAGTGTGGTCAGCTCCCAAAAGGGCTGGGGCATGAAATTACGGATCTCGTCATCGCGGTGGACGATCATGGCCAGCACCGGGGTCTGCACACGCCCCACGCTCCAGAGCACGCGGTCGGAGCCCCCGCCTGTGCGTCCGTGCCGAACCGTGAAATAGCGTGTGGCATTCAGCCCCACAATCCAGTCGGCTTCGCTGCGTGAGCGCGCGGCTGCATAGAGCGCGTCATATTCGTGGCCGTCCTTGAGGTTTTTGAAGGCCTCAAGCACGGCATCTGGAGTCATGGAGTTGAGCCAGAGGCGGCGGATCGGCTTCGCCTCGCAGCCGCTGAGCGTCAGGATGTAGCGGAAGATCAGCTCCCCTTCGCGCCCGGCATCGGTGGCGCAGATGATCTCGTCGGCCTGCTGGCAGAGGGTTTGAATTACTTCAAACTGTTCGGGTATACCGCGGTTATTGATCAGTTTCAGCCGGAACTCCTTTGGGATAAAAGGGAGTGATTGCAGCGTCCATCTTTTGAGGGTGGAGTCGTACTCGCCCGGCTCTTGCAGGGTCACTAGATGGCCGAAGGCCCATGTGACAGCGCAACCACGGCCTTCGATGAACCCGGTTTTCTTGTTGGTGATTCGCAGCACTGATGCGATATCGCGTGCTACAGAGGGCTTTTCGGCTATGATCACTTTCATTTGGTTATGGCTCTGCTGCGCTGGTTAAGAGTTATCGTACGAAACAGTGTTATTGTTTTTGGGATCAGAAATTAATTTTATAGCGGGCATGATAATCTCCTCTAGCTGATACGAACATTGTGGTTGAAACTTGCGCATAATACAACAGCAAAATATTTATACAAAAATATAATTATCAATTTCGGTCAAAAGCGGAAATAAGGCCATTGATAAGATTCGGAAATTTCTGTATATTTTAGAGCTTCTCATGTTTGATTTAATCATAGCAAACGGCATTGTGGTTGATGGCAGCGGAAACCCCGCTTTCAAAGCGGATATTGGCATTGAAGGTGCTCGGATTACTGCCTGTGAACGCTCCTTGGCGGACGCGGAAACACTCCGGTGGATTGGCGCGGACGGATTAACGGTTACTCCAGGCTTTATTGATGCCCACTCCCACTCTGATACCTATCTTCTGTTGGAACCGGATGCGCCCAGCAAGCTTTCGCAGGGCATTACCACAGAGATCAATGGCCAGTGTGGCGGCTCCGCAGTTCCGCGCCTCGGTAGTGCGCGGCTGCCCTCCGACTGGAATTCGCAGAATTATCCTAACTTAAAGGGGGGGATGCTCCATTCCTTCGAGATGCCCGGACCCACTTGGTCAACTGTGGTTGAGTACCGCGCTCTTTTTGAAGCTGTTCAGCCTGCCATTAACAGCGTTCAGTTGGTGGGGCACAACACGCTGCGGGCTGGTGTGACCGGCTATGAGCCGCGTCCAGCACAGGCTGACGAGGTCAAGCTGATGGCGCGCCGCCTGGAGGAGGCGCTGGAGACGGGCTGCCACGGACTCTCCACCGGGCTGCTATATCAGCCTGGTAAGTATGCGGAGTCGAGTGAGATTGAGGCCTTGGCCGCTGTGGTGGCCAAGCGTGGCGGTTTTTACGCCACCCACATGCGCTCTGAAGGCAACGCGCTTGAGGAGTCAGTGGATGAGGTTCTCGCGCTTGCCCGCCGCACTGGTGTACAGGTACAGATATCGCACCTCAAGACTTCGGGTCCATCCAACTGGCACAAAATCGATCATGTGCTGGAGAAGCTCAACCGCGCCCGAATGCAGGGTGTTAACTTGCAGGCCGACCGCTATCCCTACCTTGCAGGGGGGACGGAATTGGATGTTGTGCTGCCGTCCTGGGCGGAGCAGGGCGGGAATGATGAGATCTTGCGGCGGGTGCGCGATGCGGATATTTGTGCGCAGATCATTGAGTATCTTGACCAAGAGAGCGGGCGCGATTGGGAGCAGGTGATGATCGGAGGCGGGTGGAGTGACTTGGTACGCGGTTACAGCGGATGCACGGTGGCAGCGGCCGCCGCAAGCGAGGGTGTGAGCGCAGGCGAGCTGGTCTGCCAGTTTATTGATGCCGATCAGGCCCGCACGGGTGCGTTTTTTTTCGGGATGTCACAGGAAAACTTGAATCGCATTTTTAGTGAAAACTGGATTATGCCAGGTTGCGATGCCTCCCTGCGTGCGCCATGGGGGGTGCTGGGTGCTGATCATCCGCATCCGCGGGCCTATGGGACCATGCCCCGCTACCTGCGAATGCTTTGCGGCGCTGTTGACGGCTGTCCTCCACTGGCATCCATTGAAGAGGCAGTCCGTCGCATGACCTCCCTGCCCGCAGCAACCTTTAAATTAAAAAACCGCGGGCGGATTGAGCGGGGGGCTTTTGCGGATCTGGTTGTACTGAACCGCAGCCAATTGTTGGACAAGGCTTCCTATGCCAATCCTCACCAGTTTTCCGAGGGAATCAACTTTACAATTGTCAACGGAGCGGTTTCATATGAGGGTGAAGGCCGTTTTACCGGCCAGCGACGGGGAAAATTTTTATAAAAAACTCACAATAAGAGTACTTGAATCCGGAGCGAAAACAGTTAATAATGGGGGGCGTTGCGTGTTTAGAGAAATGCTTTCAATGTAAGTGAATTGAAAGTGATAATGGAGTAGTGCAAGCATCCTGCTTGCAGATGAAATTTTTAGTGATGCTGGAGGTAAAGATGAAATATGACAAAAACAAGGCACTGATTGCCAGTATGGTTCCCGGTCTACCCGAGCCGCAGCGCGGTAAAGTGCGTGATATCTACGATCTTGGGGATAAGTTGCTTTTGGTCGCGACCGACCGCTTGAGTGCTTTTGATGTGGTGATGCCCAACGGCATTCCTGATAAGGGGAGGATTTTGAACAGCATCTCCGTTTTCTGGTTTGAGCTGCTCTCAGAGTACAGCAACCACCTGATTACGGCCGATGTCGATCAGTATCCCGAGCCACTGCAGGCTGTCAAAGAGGATCTTCGCGGTCGGTCAATGCTGGTGAAAAAGGTCGCAATTATCCCGTTTGAATGTATTGTCAGAGGTTATTTGGCAGGCTCCGGCTGGAAGGAGTACCAGCAGCGGGGGACCGTCAATGATCAGCCTCTGCGGGCTGGTTACCAGAATGGTTCTAAACTGGATCAGGTTCTGTTTACCCCCAGTACTAAAGCAGAGCTGGGCGAACATGATCTGCCGGTCTCCGCGGCAACCATCAACGCTGCGCTGGGGGCCGATAAAGCGCTTAAACTCGCGAAGGTTTCGATTGCCTGTTACACTAAAGCCGCTGATTATGCGGCCCTGCGCGGGATTATCATTGCTGACACAAAATTTGAGTTTGGCGAAAACAGTGCTGGCGAGTTGATTTTAGCCGATGAGGTTTTGACCCCTGATTCCAGTCGTTTCTGGCCAGAGGAGAGTTATCGGGTTGGCAAAAATCCGCCCAGCCTGGACAAGCAGTTTGTACGTGATTGGCTGGACAGCATCCACTTTAAGCATCAGCCTCCCGCGCCCGAGTTACCCGATTATGTGGTTGAGAAAACACGTGAAAAATATGTTGAAGCCTATGAAAAGCTGACCGGTCGTGTCTTTGGGTAAAATAAAATGAGAGATGCGCGAGTTGTTTTTTCTGAAAAATTCCACAATTATTTTATGTCGCTGGCATTGCGCGAGGCGGCCAAAGCCGCTGCGGCCGAAGAGGTGCCTGCCGGATGCGTGATTATCAAAAAACCGGAGTCAGTGGAGCTGCCTCTAGCTGCCGTGAACGTGATCGCGCGGGCATATAACCAGAGTGAGATGCTCAAGGATGCCACCGCCCATGCGGAGATGATTGCCTTGACCCAGGCTTCAGCGGCGCTGGGTGATTGGCGTTTGACTAACACGATTCTTTATGTGACCAAAGAGCCCTGCGCCATGTGCGCCGGCGCCATTGTTCTCGCACGTGTGCCTCTGGTGGTCTGGGGACTCTCCGACCCCAAACGCGGCGGACACTCGGTTTTCTCAATTCTCAACCACTCAGGGTTAAATCATCGGCCTGAGATTGTCACGGACGTGATGGAGCATGAGTGCCGCACAATCCTGCAAAGTTTTTTCAGCGAACGCCGGGCCTAGCAGTTCTTCGGACTTCTCTGAAGTCCGAAGAACTGCTAGAAAAAGAAGATATACCCCTTAATACTCTTTTAATACCGGGACACCCCCCATGTTGTTGCCGCCTTGTTTGGAAGGCTCGTTATCATAAAACCATAATGGCATCCAGGTCATTGCGGATGAGGGGCGCAGCTCATACCAGCAGCGCAAAGCAGGCCGCTGAGCCATTAAAGATCATGTGCATCACAATCGGCGTAACTAATGAGCCAGTGGAGGCATAGCCAGCGCAAAAGAAAATATTCAATACCAGAATACTCAGGAACGAGGGCGCATGGAAGTGAATCAACGAAAAGACACATCCCACCAGCAATGCTGAAAAAAGAAAACCGCGACCTTTGAAAACCGATGGGAAGAGAATTCCCCGGAAGATAACCTCCTCAATCACTGGAGCTACCACAACCGCGCAGAACACAATAGCAATGCGCGTTATTACGGTTGTCTCAGGGTTGGTCAGCCATTCAACCACCGACTGGCTCTCAACCTCCACTCCTAGCTCCTTGATCACGGTGCCAACAACCGCAGTGATCAGAATGATCGGCGGAATTACAGCGATGCCATAGATCGCGCCCTTTAACAGGGATACCCTGAAACTGGAGTCAGGGCAACTAAACAGCCGCGTCAGCGTTGAGCGGGAGGCCATCCCCGCATAGAGCACCACCAGAGCCACTGCTGCGGCGTATACCAGAGAACCGGAGATCAGCCGACCTGCCTCTTCCGGCAACTGCGAACTACCCGAACCCATGAGCGCAACAGGAACCGTGAAACCCAGTGTAGTCGCCAACGCCAGTGCGGCCACCGCCAGCCCAAAACCCCGGGCCTTGAGAGAGTTGATAAAGGGCAAACAACGGCCTTGTTCGGCATTGGCGAATTTAAACAAGAAATACAAATCCAATGTGACAGCACCGCCAAAAAAAACCAACGCCAAAAAACGCAGTCCCAATAGCATCAAATTTGGATCACCAGCTTCGACCATCTAGTTTCCTTATCTTAATCCTAATCACAATCCTTATCCAGGGAGGCCATGCCTCCGGTTGACGATAGCGGCGACGATGCTGGCCGACGATTTTTAAGGGCGCGGGTTTTAATCGTCATCCGCTATCGTCGCACATCATCGTCAACCGATGCCGCCTTGCCGATAACTCGTCTGGCACGTTCCTTACAGCTTGCGCAGCACTGTAGCCGCAGGCCATAACTGCGGTTCCTTCACCCTCAATTTCCACTCCCATTCCCATTCCATCGGGGAGCATGGTACTCTTTGTAGATATCTTTTTTAACCATGACCTTGAAAAACTTTTTGCCGAGCAACGTTGAAAGTTCATTGACAAACTCCAACGAAGGATCGATGGCCAGTTTTTCCGCTGTTTCCAGAATCACTTTCTTGTCAGGATAGATCAGACAGATGCGTAGGGGCAGGTTGCCAGGATGCTTCAGGGCCAACTCTCGAAGGCTGACCAGTTTCTCTTGAAACCGCTCATCTTCAGTGTGTACTGCGCCAATGACCTTTGTGCCAAAATACCTCAAGGCCTCAGACAACGGATGTATCTCCTGCACAATCAGCTTTGCAACCTGATTGTTCTGCTCCTCAGGGCTCTGATTGCCGCCACCCCCTATTTGATCACGCTTAGAGACGCGCCCGCAAATCAGCAGCGGTGCCTCTTCTTGACAAAGGTGCGCGTATTTCTGATAGGTTTTAGGGAAAACCAAGGCCTCGGTTGAAAGATCGCCATTATCGAATTTGATGATCGCCCATGGCTCACCCTTGGCTTTGGTGAGACGACGCTGAATAGCGGCGGCGATGCCGGCAGAGCGCACGTTCACCTCATCATTGCAAGCTACAAGCTCACGGATGGACTTTGTCTGCACCGACTTGATCACCGCGCGATAGCGATCCATAGGGTGGCCACTGATATAGACACCTAGCAGTTCCTTTTCATTTTTCAAGGTCTCTTTCTCGCTCCACGGCGGCACCCTATCCGGCAGCTCTGCAGGGTTGGCAGAACCAGCGTCAGCGACATCATCCAGCATATCAAAGAGGCTGATCTGTCCACTGGCCTTCTCTTTGGCATTGGCCGCCGCACGGGAGAGCGCAAACTCGATCGCGTCAAAGAGCCTGGCCCGGTGCATCCCAAAACAATCCATTGCACCGCTCTTAATTAAAGCCTCGATCACCCTTTTATTGGAGGCTGAGGAGTCAACTCGCTCGCAGAAATCTGAGAAGCTATTGAATTCGCCGTTTGCCAGACGCTCCCGGACAATAGCCTCCGCCGCCCCTGAACCCACGCCTTTGATGCCTGCCAGGCCATAGCGCACAGAGTCACCCTCGGGCTTAAAGCGGTCCAGCCCTTGATTCACATCTGGGGAGAGTACCTTCAACCCCATCTCCTCTGCCTCAGCGACAAAGCCTGGGAGCTTGTCAAAGTTGCCGATCTCCGAAGATATCTGGGCGCAGATAAACTCAGCCGGGTAGTGGGCCTTCAGGTATGCGGTCTGATAGGTCACCACGCCATAGGCGGCCGCATGGGCCTTGTTAAATCCATACCCAGCGAACTTCTCAATGTTGTCAAAGATCTGTCTGGCCTTATTTGTATCCAGGTTGAGAGTTTTTTTGCAACCCTCGATAAACTCCGCCCGTTCAGACGCCATGACCTCAAGCTTTTTCTTGCCCATAGCGCGCCGCAGTATATCAGCGCGGCCCAGGGTGTATCCAGCGAGAATCTGGGCAGCTTGCTGCACCTGCTCCTGATAAACCATGATGCCATAGGTCTCTTTCAGGATTGGCTCCAGCAGTGGGTGATCGTAATGAATCTCTTCAATTCCCTTTTTGCGTTTGACAAAGCTGGGGATATTGTCCATCGGGCCAGGCCGATACAGTGCCAGAATAGCGATGATCTCTTCAATGCAGTTAGGCTTCAAATCGCGCAGCACGTTACGCATTCCAGCTGACTCAAGCTGAAAAACGCCGACTGTGTCCGCGCGCTGAAAGAGTTCAAAGGTTTTGGGATCATCCAGCGGGAGGGCTTGCAGGTCAATGCTCTTGTTGTGCAGGAGTTTTATGAGGTCGACGGCCTCTTTCAGAACGGTCAAGGTCTTCAACCCCAGAAAGTCCATCTTCAGCAGGCCAACACTCTCGACCGCCTCTTTGTCGTATTGCGTGACTGGCGAGCCCTCTTTATCACGGCCCAGTGGTATAAGGTCAATCAGAGGCTTATCGCCGATCACCACGCCCGCCGCATGCACGCCGGCGTTGCGGTAGAGCCCCTCCAGCACGACCGCAAACTTCATGATGTGATTCAGATCAGGATCCAGCTTGCAGGCAATGTCAAACTCTTTGGCCTGCTCCCTGGTCTTGGCCAGCGTCATGTTAGGATCATCCGGCACCATCTTGGTCCAGGCCAGCGACTTTTCGAGCGGGATCTCCAGCACACGGGCAACGTCGCGAATCACGCTTTTGGCACCCAGCTTGCCATAGGTCACAATCTGAGCGCAGCGATCCTCGCCATACTTCTGCTTAACATACTCCAATACCCGGTCGCGTCGGGCCTGGCAGAAATCGATATCAAAGTCAGGCGGCGTAACACGTTCGGGGTTGAGGAACCTCTCAAAGAGCAACCCAAATCGGATGGGGTCCAACTGCGTAATCCCCAGTGAATAGGCGAGCAACGAACCAGCGCCTGAACCGCGGCCTGGCCCCACCGGCACATCGTTGTCCCGAGCCCAGCGGATAAAATCGGCCACCACCAGAAAATAATTGATGAAGCCGGTGTGATCGATCACACCCACCTCATAATCAAAGCGCTCGACCAGCTCATGCTCCGCTGCGCTCTGTGGATTTTCATAATCAAGTCCGTAGTGCTGTTTCAGCCCCTGCTTGCCAAGGTTCTTTAAGTGGGTAAGCGGCTCAATGTGATCCGGCGTGTCAAACGAGGGGAAATGCAGGCTCTCCGCTTTGCCATTCGAGAAGGTCAGCTCAAGGTTGCACTTCTCCGCAATCTCGAGCGTGGCATCCAGCGCCTCTGTGTCAGCCGGAAAAAGTGCGGCCATCTCCTCTCGAGACTTGAAATAAAACTCATTGGAGGCGTATTTCATACGCTTGGGGTTGCTCATCACTGTCTGGGTCTGGATGCAGAGCATGATCTCATGCGCCTCGGCGTGCTGGCGCAGCAGATAGTGGACATCATTGGTGATCACAGCTTTGATGCCTGTGCGTTTACAGATCTCCCGCACCCCCTCATTCACCACCCGCTGCTCAGGGATCCCGTGATCCTGCATCTCCAGATAAAAATCGCCGGGCGCAAATATATCACTGTACTCACGGGCAATGCTCTCCGCGGAGTCCAACCGACGTTCCTGCAGATGAACATTGATCTCCCCTTGCAGGCAGGCCGACATACCAATCAGTCCTTTCGAGTACTTTCTCAGGCTTTCTTTATCAATCCGTGGCTTGTAATAAAAGCCTTCCAGATTGGCTATCGTGTTGATGCGGGCCAAGTTGTGATAGCCCTCCAAGTCTTTGGCCAAAAGAATCAAATGGTGATGGGGGATATTTTTATCACGGCTCGAGCGATGGGCATTGGCCAGGATGTAGACCTCACACCCGATCAGGGGCTTGATACCTGCCGCACGGCAGGTTTGGTAAAAATCAATTGCTCCGTACATAACACCATGATCGGTCATGGCGATTGCTGGCATGCCCAGTTCCTGGGCACGCTGAACCAGCGGCTTGATATCACAGGCTCCATCTAAAAGGCTGTATTTTGTGTGCAAATGAAGGTGGACAAAGGACTTGGACATGGAAGAAGAGACTCCTTAAAAAACAAACCAAGCCTATCAGAAACCAGGTGCTATTTAAAGATCAAAAGACGGCGATTCCACACAGGTTTGTTGTGCTACACCAACCTCTGTGTCGCTCATAGAGCGACTACTACACTAAACGCCTATAAACGTTCGATAAACAACTTTTTGGCTTGTGCTAATATTCAGCTGTTCCATGTGGCTTTTCCTTTCTCCAATTTTTTGAAGGATTTTGTTGAGGGGGTATTGTTGCATGGGACATTTTTTGTCCAATGTGTTGTCGCATTTCATATTACAATTCAGCTCATGCGCGATTATGTCGAAGTCGCTGGACGCAAGATCCCCCTTGAATCCGACCTGACCACACACACAGGCGAGGCAGTGCTGATTGCAGCCACCGGCAAGACACTGGCCGAACTAGAGCTCTCGCAGAAAGATGAGAAACTTGTGCGTAGGCTTGCGGTGTTTGAGCCGCTGCCTGAGGTGAAGCGGGTGATCTTCATCTCCACGCCCCATCGCGGTAGCTACAGGGCAGGCAGCTTTGCCAGAAGACTGGCCCGTCGTTTTCTCACCTTGCCGCAACAGGCCGCGACTACCACTGCTGAGTTACTGACGCTTGCACCCAGGCTCAGCCCTGATGTGAAGCTCGCCTCCACCAGTATCGATACCATGGCCCCCAACAACCCTGGCCTGTTGGCGCTGGCGGAGATCCCAGTGAAACCACCCATCAAAGCGCATTCGATCATTGCTGTCAAGGGGGATGATGTTCCACCGGATGGCAACGACGGAGTGGTCGAGTATTCAAGCGCATATATTGAGGGGGTCGAATCGGAATTGGTGGTGCGCAGCAGGCATAGCTGCCAGAGTAACCCTCTGACCATTGAAGAGGTCCGCCGCATCCTGCTGCTGCATCTGCGGCAAGTCAGGAATAGTGAATAGGCACCAGCCGCCAGCCAGTTGCCCCAGATTTCTCGGCATCCAGCACGTCCATAGTATAATAGCTGTCACCAACGTGGAGTAGTTTAACCAGCGTGCCACCGGCATCGAAGGTAATGGCGCGGATGTTCATGTATCTTTAAATTCCGAGACCAGCGCCTGTATGCTCTTCTTCGCATCGCCGAAGAGCATGCGTGTGTTCTCCTTAAAGAAGAGTGAGTTTTCCACACCCGCAAAGCCGGGTTTAAGGCTGCGTTTGGAAACAATACAGGTGCGCGCCAGGTCAACGTTGATAATAGGCATGCCCCACAGCGGGCTGTTCTGATCCTCGCGGGCCGCCGGGTTGACGACATCATTCGCGCCAATCACGATGGCCACGTCCACCGTGGTCATGACGGGATTGACATCTTCCGGGACAACCAGTTGCTCATACGGCACATTGGCTTCCGCAAGCAGCACATTCATATGTCCGGGCATGCGCCCGGCAACGGGGTGGATCGCATATTTTACCTCCGCACCGTTCGCTTCGAGCAATTCGCCAAGTTCGCGCACCACATGCTGGGCCTGGGCGACCGCCATGCCGTAGCCCGGCACGATAATGATAGAGCGGGCGGCTTCGAGCATATAGTAGGCATCCTGTACCGAAACAGGATGCGCGTCGCCTTGCGGCTCACCGCTAACCGACGTGCCAGTAGTGGTCACAGCTCCGAAACCGCTGAAAAGCACATTCGAGAGGGAGCGATTCATGGCCTTGCACATGATCGATGTCAGGATCAGTCCACTGGCACCTACCAGAGCACCGGCCACGATCAGGACCTTATTCAAGATCACGAAGCCAGCTGCACAGGCAGCCAGCCCGGAGTAGCTGTTAAGGAGTGCGATGACAACAGGCATGTCCGCGCCTCCGATCGGAATAACCGCCAGCACACCGAGCACGAGTGAGAGCACAATCAGCGCGATCAGAGCCGCAGAGGCAACAAGGTTGCCGGATTGTACGAACACGGCTACGAGCGCCAGCGCACCCAGTACCAGTGCCGAATTAACGACCTGCTGTCCGCGGAAAAGGTGCGGTTTGCCATCCAGCTTCTCAGCGAGTTTCGCATAGGCGATCAGGCTGCCGGAAAACGTGATGCCGCCGATCAGCACAGTCAGGGAGATGGCGATGAGCGTGAAGGCCGAGACCGGGCTGGTCGGGCGATTGTAGGACTCCGCCCAGCCAACAAGCAGGCTGGCGATGCCGCCGAACCCGTTGAGCAGCGCGACCATCTCAGGCATGGCCGTCATTTTGATGCGTTGCGCCGCGATAGCGCCGAGCGTGCCGCCGACAACAAGGCCGACAATGATCCATTGGTAGCTCATTCCCCCGGAAAACAGCGTGGCAATGATCGCGATCAACATGCCCAGGGCCGAAATCAGGTTTCCACGTTTGGCGGTGCTCGCTGAGCCCAACATCTTTAGACCGTAGATGAAGAGTACAGAAGCGACGATGTAACTCAGATTGATCAGGTTATCGAGATTCACTGTGGACCTCCGTCCTTCTTCTTAAACATATTCAGCATGCGGTCGGTAACCAAGTACCCGCCAACCACGTTAATGGCAGCAAAGGCCACTGCCAGTGTGCCCAGTACCGTGCTGAACGCGCCTCCCCCTTTATCCATGCCCGCCACTGCCAGCGCACCCACGATGGTAATGCCGGATATGGCGTTTGAGCCAGACATCAGCGGGGTGTGCAGTTGAGACGGAACCTTGGAGATCAACTCGAACCCCAGAAATATGGCCAGCACAAAGATGAAGAGCAGCAAACCCATGTATGTTGCGCTGCCATCAACGGCCAGCTCTTTGCCTGCGCACACCGGTTGACAGAGCTTTGCGTTATCGCCGGTTTTTGAGGCAACAACGTTTTGGCAAGTGTATTGTTCGCTCGGTACTTTCGCAGCCATTGTTTCTGTTGTCTGCGCACTGCCAATCCATGCGAGGGTCAGCATTGTGCAGACCAAGGGGTAGAATGTTTTTTTCATTGGATCTCCGCATTGAGATTTAATTTTTTACGAATCACAGGATGCACGATCACGCCATCGTGGGTGACCAGGCATCCTTGAATGATTTCATCGTCCAGTTTGAGCGGGAAGGTTTTGTTCTCCTTGTCCCAGAAATGGTCGATAAGATTTACCAGATTGTTGGCGTACATCTGACTCGCGTGTTCTGGAACGCGTCCTGGCAGATTACTGAAGCCAAGCACGGCAACTCCGCCAATATCGACATCTTCGTTCAGGCGCGAGCCCTCCACGTTGCCGCCGCTCTCCACGGCCATGTCCACAATCACGCTGCCGGGTTTCATGGCCGCGATGATCTCGCGCGTGACAATAACGGGTGCTTTGCGCCCGAAAAGCTGTGCGGTGGTGATGACCACGTCCGCCTGCGCGCAGGCTTTGGCCATGGCATCGCACTGCTTCTGTAATTGCTCCTCTGTCAGCTCGTGCGCATACCCATCCTTGGTCTGTCCGGTTTCACCGAGCTCTACCTTGATAAACTTTGCTCCCAGCGAGTGGACCTGCTCCTCTACCACTGCGCGTGTATCAAAGGCTTCCACACGCGCACCGAGCCGCTTGGCAGTTGCAATCGCCTGTAGTCCGGCCACACCCGCGCCGATCACGAAAACACGCGAAGGGGTGAGCGTGCCCGAGGGGGTCATCATCATGGGCAGAATCTTATTCAAGCGCGCCGCTGCGATGATAACAGCTACATAGCCGCCGAGATTGGCTTGCGAGCTTAATGCATCCATCTTCTGCGCAATTGTGGTGCGCGGAATTAGCTCCATAGAGAGGGCACTGACTCCGGCTGCAGCCAGATCCTGGATCAACTCTGTTTCGTTGAAGGGGTTCAGGTGGCTGATGTGGATTGCGCCCTTTTTCATGGCAGCCACTTCGTCGCGCGGCGGCTTACGAAGCCGCAGCACGAGATCCGCTCGGCCCAGGGCCTCCCGCCGGTCGGCAACCACAGTGGCGCCGGCTTTACTAAACGCCTCGTCGGTGTATCTCAATGTCGCACCGAGGCCGGCTTCTACTTCAACGACAGCGCCTAATTTGACTAGTCGCTCCACGGCGGAGGGTGTCAGCGGTATGCGCTGTTCGTCCGGATCCATTTCTTTTGGTATAAACACGTTCATAATTATTACCCGGTTAGCTTTTCATGACCAAACAGTTGTGCTATAATAGCAAATCTCGCGCTAAACTTAAAAGCGCTCTTTTTTGCGCTGTACTTTGCTGCTGCGGCAATGATATGTTATGCAAGACATATCGGGGTTATTTATACTCTGTAAACGGTTACGAAAATAACAAGCGAGGAGGAGGCAAGCAATATGAAAACAACAAGGGTTCCGTCGTGCAAACAAATCGTGGTGATCGCTAAAACCTGCGGTATCACACAAACCAATGCGTTGGTGGATGCTGGCAGGTATGTGTCTGTGCTGTTTGAGAAGCGCCGCGTAAAGGGAGCCCTGCTTATGCGAGGGTTACATTTTTTGACACTGGTACTCTACTCGATTTTATTGACAGCCCCGGTTTGGTCTGTTGCGCGACCCGTTATCGGGCTCACGGCGCTTCACTCCATGGAACGCATTTTCCAATATGAAGCTCCCTTCGGGACACCGACGGCGGAGATCACCGCCGCACGTAACGAGGTCGAGTCTTTTCAGGTGGTCGTGGCCGCTGGGAAAGGAAACTTGAAGGTGAACTCAGTAGTGCTTTCCGAATTGGTGGGCGAAGGGGGAGCGAAAATTTCCGGTAACAGTATCAAGCTCTATCGGGAGGAGTACGTACGGGTTCGCAAGTCCACGTTCCGGTCTGAAATGCAGCCGGGGCTGTATCCGGATGCACTCATCCCGTTCATTGATCCGGTTAGCGGCAAACCCATCCAGACACGCTCTCGGCGGCGTGAGCGTCCTGGCGGACCGATGATCACTATCGGGCACGACATGTACGCTGTGCCGTTTGAGGTGTTTGAAGGACAAAACCAGCCTGTTTGGATCGACATTCATGTGCCCAAGGGCGTGCCGGCCGGCATCTATCGTGGCACACTCCGAGTCTCTGCCGACAGGGGCAAAGCCGAGCTTCCGATCACGCTGACCGTGTGGGACTTCGACCTGCCCGACGGCCCGACCCATTCTAATAATTTCGGTGGTTTTTCGGGCGTAGCCTCGCTTTTCGGCGTTAAACACGGCTCGGACGAATTCCGTGAAATAGAAGCCCGCTATTGTCAAGCCATGACCGAGCACCGTCTCAATCCGCCCCTGCCGAGCCACCTGCTGCCGCAGGTGAATTCAGATGGTTCACTGACCATTGACACGAATCGGCATGCGGCACTGCGCACGTTCATTGAAAAGCTGCATGTGAAAGATTTTCGGATTCCGTCCTCGCCTTTCGGCCGCCTGCCGAGTTCCACCACAGATGCCAACTATAAAACCATCCCGCCCGAACAGCGGAAAAAAGCCCTGCGCTATTACCGCGATTACTACCAGTATGTCAAGTCAAACGGCTGGGCGGACCGGGCGTACGTTGAACTCATCGACGAACCTAATACTGCGGAGAATTATGAGCAGGAGCTCGTTATTGCCGCTGTCGTGCACGAGGCTGCTCCCGAGTTAAAATGCCTTGTCTGTGAGCAAACTTATCCTCACGATCCCACTTGGGTCGACATTGATCCGGCGGTTGACATCTGGTGTCCGCTCTGGTCGTTTATCGACCGCGATACAATCAACCAAAAACTCAAACAAGGTGATGCTGTCTGGTCGTACACCGCGTTAGCTCAGCGCTCGCCGACTTATCACCCCAAGTACAAAGAGGTGGGCGAGAAAGATCCGCCTTATTGGCACATCGACCAACCGTTGCTGGCTTATCGTGTGCCGACTTGGATCAACCGGCAGTATGGTATCACGGGACTGATTTACTGGAGCACCATTACTGAGGTGATCGACCCTTGGTATAGCCCGGTGATGCCGCGTACGCTGCATTTCAACGGCGGAGGACATCTTTTCTATCCAGGCGTTCCGTGTGGAATCCAGGGACCGGTCGCCAGTATGCGGCTGAAGAATATTCGCGACAGTATGGAAGATTATGAATATTTCGCCCTGCTTGAGCAGCGCGCCGGAGCTGCGGCCGTGCAGAAAATCGTTGACCGCATAGCCCCGACGTGGTGGGGGTACACGCGCGACCCGAAGGCCATATTCGATGCCCGTCGGGAGTTGGCTACGGCGATCCTCGCCCATTGATGAGAGTGATCTCTATTGAACCGATTCGCCGATCATTCCTTCATTGGTTGGGACTTTGGCAGTCCACCGGGTAGTCCCAGCTTTGTCGTAAACTTTGTCGGAGAGAGCGTCTGTTCGGTCGCAATACGAGTCGCGGCTGTAGGGCGGCTACAGTGCTTCGCAAAAACGCAGGTCCGATTTCCAATCGGACATGTCCGGTTGGAAACCGGACCTACTGGAGTTCGGCACCGCCTTCGGTTTACGATAGCGGCACTAAACCTCTGTGTCGCTCGTAGAGCGACTACTACACTAAATCCCGATAAACGTTCGATAGACAACTTTTTAGAAAGAACAATTAATTGTTTTTTTCTAGTCGCCTAAGCGACTAGGTCCGCTCTCAGTGAAGGTTGAATGGTTTGGAGTTTATTGGCTCTCTGAGAGCTCCATGCGGAGCGCGCGCAGCTCAATGGTGCTTTTGATTTGCTGGATATACTGGGCGGCTGCGACATTCTGCGCCAGGCGTTCATCTTGCAGTTGCAGGGCTTTTTCCGCGTAGGCGAGGGCGTTCTCCCAGTTGGGGCGCAAGTTGAGATTATTCGCGAACAAGCCTGTCCTGCATGAGTGCCGCAGGAGTGCAGCAGCATCGTCTGTTGAGCGACTCACACTCTGATTAAAGAGTGCTTCGGCTTCATCTGGTTCTCCGATTTTCGCAAGCGAAGCCGCCAACGCGTACTCTGCTTCAGCGCGCAGTGCCTCAGTCATGGCTGGGAATTTGTGGAGGAACTCCCTGATGGCGACAACCGCCTTGTTGATATAGGGGAGCGGGGGCAGATCGTAATAAATAATCAGCTGCAGAAAAGCCTCGATCCATTCCTGAAAACTTTCGCAGCAGTCAAAGAGTTCACACTCGGGATCTTGGGGGTCAATGATGTTCTCCGCGATCATATTTGTGTCGATAATTTCGCGCCAGGCTTGATTCCAGCAGATCAACGCGTCATCGTTCTGTTCCTGCTCGTAGCTTGCATAGCCGCAATCGATCAGTTGGTCGGCATGGTTGGCTGGCTCTTCCGGCTCCCAGGGATCGACAGTTTCGCTGTTAATGCAACATTTTTTGAATTTTTTGCCGCTGCCGCAGGGACAGGGGTCATTCCGCCCCGCGGGTGCTTGGCAGGCAAGCATTTTGAGCTGATCGGCTTGCTGGAGCTCCTCCAGCAGCTCCTCGACTCTTTTCCTCTCGATTTCATCGGGCGTTTGCGGGTTATCCGCTCTCCCTGAAAAACAAAACCGCATTGCCTCATCGGTGAGGGCTGTGAAGTTATTCTCATGCTTGCCTAGATCGCCATCTGAAAGCTCAATATTGTTTACCACATTTTCAAAGGGGAGTATCCGGTCATTGATAAATCCGTTGGCGTAGGCGTCTTCAATCAGATGCAACGCTTGGTTCAGCCCGAGTTTCATACATTGAAACACCACTCCGCACCAGATTAAACCCCGCTGTGGCTCCAGACGGAAGTCGAGCAGATCCAGGCAGTAGCTTTTGAACGCCTCACGCGGGAACTCTCCGGCTCCGGTAAGCTCGCTCAACGCTTCCAGAGGCGCGAGGCGGGCGAAGCCATCCAGGCTTTCATCCTCAATAACGGCTTTGAGCTCGTCAAAACGTCCGTAGCAGGTGCGGGCCAGCATTTTCCTCATGTGCTCAAGCATGATTTCGCCTGCCAGAAAGCCGATCAGAGAGGTTGTTAAACGGCAGATTTTGATATAGCGCTCAAAGGCGGCTTGGCTGCGCATCTCGGCACAGAGGAAAATGGCGCAGTGGAAGAGGGCCGGAGGCTGATGGCACGGGTTGGCGAGGGCTTGGTCGAGAGAGTTCAGCAGCAATGGTTCGGCGTTTTTCCAGTTTTCCCGCAGGCATTGCAAGGCCTCGACGGGTACTGGACTGGTTTGTGAGGTTAATTGATCGATAGCTTGTGAGATGGTCATGGGAGATCCTTTTTAGTTCCTGTTGATAGCGGATGAATATACAAAAAAGGGGGCGGTTTGAAAAGCGGTAGTTTCACGCAAATGCCTTCAATTTAGGGTTAAAGCCTGTATGATCGTCGGCTTTAGTGTTTTTGCATCGATTATAAATGAAATTTCATCTTGCTGGTTACGATCATTTCTAGTTGTGTGTATTATGATTATGAGGTATCATTATTACCAAATACAGAGGACGTTTTATGAGCCCAACAGTTTTTCGCGAAGATGGCTACAGGTTTCATTTTTTCTCGCTTGAAGAGAGTCGAGGGCATGTGCATGTGGTGTTTTGTAGCGGTACTGCTAAATCCTGGTTTGAGCCGAAGGTGGAGCTTGCGATGTCTAAGGGGTTTTCAGTGAAGGAGCTTAATTGCATGGAGACAATTATAAAGGAGCGTAAAGATGAAATTAAAGATGCATGGCGCGTCCACTTCGGTGGCTGAGGTATCAAACATTGAGTCCGCGGGTTTCTGGTTGTTGCTGGATGGAGAAGAGCTTTTTCTTGATTACAAAAAGTTCCCCTGGTTTCTGGATGCGCCGATAAAAAAATAATAAATGTTAAAAGTGAGCCAGACCAGCATCTGTATTGGCCTGACCTTGATGTTGACTTAACGGTTGAGATGATTAAACACCCCGAGCGTTTTCCTTTGAAAGCAAAGTGCGCTGATCAGGTGGCGGAGAACTCCGCTGGATATACTGCTGGGTAGTAGGCGTTGGTGTCGCTGGTGATGCGCTGGTGGTTAAACATGTCCGCGCGAGCCAGCGCAACGGTTCGAAGCTGGCGGATATCTTTTATGATGTCGAGGATGGCGATGGTAATCGGCTTGATATTTCGGTGGAGATTCAGGTATGGCGCGGATTCTGGGAGGGACCAACAGCGGAAACGACCCGGATTACGGCTGGTACTCTCTGAGTGTGTCCACTATTTAGAGCCTGTTCCAGTTTTGTAACAGTTTTATGATCAAGGCGTTAAGAGGGGAAATTTCCGATCAAAAGAGGCATTTTTGCCTCCCTTGTCGGAAAGAAGTATCTTATAATAACCTCATCAACCAAAATGGGGGAAAGATACATGTCAAGATTAGCATTTCAGCCGGAGTTTCGTCCAGTATTACCGACCGTCTTCGGCGTAAAAGATTATCAGGTGTTTCGCTCAACGATAGAGCAGATAGATGATTATATTGTCAAGACAGGTGTAGAGAATCGCTTGCTTGCTGAATACATGGAGCAGACTTATAAAGGGGAGAATCTCTCGGCCAAGCGCAGAACATCGCTAGCCAGAAATGCCCAGCGTGCTCTGCGTTACGGGATACTCAGAGCGATCACCGGAGATTCATTCAGGGACTTAGCGATCCGGGTCACAGACAGCGACCTTTTCCGATGGTTCACCTACACCATCCAGGTGGATGGTGTTCGCCCTCTCTCCAAAAGCACGGTGGAACGCATGGAGAAGATGTTCACATACGAACAGATAACCTCATTAATTCATAATGCCAACCGGGTTTTAGCTAACAAACAAGCTGCACAGGAGATATTGCACCGTGAGTCAGAGTTGAACTTTAAAAGAGTGTTTGCCGATTCGACATGCGTCAAGGCGAACATACACTTTCCTGTTGACTGGGTTTTGTTACGTGATGGAGTTCGCACATTAATCAAAGCGATAGTTCTTATCAGAAGGCATGGATTAAAACACCGCATTTCAGATCCTGCGGAATTTATGCGCGAGATGAATAAGCTTTGTATTGAAATGACACACACCCGCAAAAAAACAAATGCCAAGACAAGCCGAAAGATGATTCTACGTCGTATGAAGAAACTGACAGCGGTGATTAATAAGCATGGCTGGAATTACCACAATCTGCTGAAGGAAGACTGGAACAAGACGGACTGGAGTGAGGCAGAGGCAGCTTATGTTCTCAAACGCATGAAGAACGTGCTCGATCAGCTTCCAGCCGCCATTGAACAGGCTCATGAGAGAATTATAGGCGAGCGCCGAGTCGCTAATAAAGACAAGATCCTGAGCCTTTATGATGAAAATGTACATGTACTGATTCGTGGAAAGTCTGGTGCGGAGGTAGAGTTCGGTAATGGACTTTATCTTGCAGAGCAAGAAGATGGTCTTATTATTGACTGGGAGTTCTTGAAAGACCAGCCTCCATCTGATAGTAAATTGTTGGGAAACAGCATTAACCGGCTTACCGTTGAATACGGTAAACCGGAAAGTTACACAGGAGACAGGGGGTTTGACAGTGCTGCAAACAGGGATACCCTTGATGAGCTCGATATATTCAATGCCGTTTGCCCCCGCTCCGTCCCTCAACTCAAAGAAAAGCTGCAGGATGCAGAATTTTGTCTACTGCAAAAACGCCGGGGAGGAACAGAAGCTCGCATAGGAATCTTCAAGAATGCCTACCTCGGTAATCCTTTGAAAAGCAAAGGATTTAAAAACCGTAATACTCGGATTCATTGGTGTGTTCTAGCCCATAATCTTTGGAAAATCGGATCCATGATGGTTATGGCTCTTGAAGAAGAAAAGCTAAAGCGAAAAACTGCTTAGAAACAATCGATTCCAATCACCCACATGGCGGAGCTCGCTCAAATTTAGCTCAACTAGGACCATGAGCTAGGTCGTGTTTGCGGAAAGTCCAGTTGCTGGCAATATTTTTCACGCAATGAGCTGCAAGTACGATTTTTATGAGTTGCTGGCATCCCAAAAATTGCTTTTTTGGGACAGAGTCTAGAATATCGCTACGACGGGCG